>Ga0228535_1000989_pt1:5000-57182 | contig 57182 bp, 47 predicted proteins | sample SJ1metagenome_FD_168457 | JGI IMG/M metagenome (GOLD analysis project Ga0228535, IMG submission 168457) | Enriched culture of PCE-dechlorinating microbial communities from Ithaca, New York, USA - SJ1 | ecosystem: Engineered > Modeled > Simulated communities (microbial... >...
CCACGATGTTGCCCCACTGGTCGTTTCCGCCCATCTGGAAAAGGCAGCCCTCTTTCTGGAATAGATAAAGAAAATCATAAGCTTGCAGAAGCATGTAGTTGAACTCGATGAAGTTGAGGCCCGTCTCGAGGCGCATCCGGTAGCTCTCGGCCGCCAGCATCCGGTTGACGCTGAAGTACCGCCCGATGTCCCGGAGAAACTCGATGTACTTCAGGGGCAGCAGCCAGTCGGCGTTGTTGACCAGGAGGGCCTTCCCCTCGCCGAAATCGAGGTACTGTGAGAGCTGTTTCTTGATCGCCTCGGCGTTGGCGTCGACCTTTTCCTTGGAGAGGACCTGGCGCATCTCGGTCTTGCCGCTGGGGTCGCCGATCATGGCCGTCCCGCCTCCCACCAGGGCGATGGGCCGGTGGCCGTTGCGTTGCATGTGGGCAAGCGACATGATGGGGACGAGGCTCCCGATGTGGAGGCTCGTGGCCGTCGGGTCGAAGCCGATGTAACAGGTCACCCTCTCTTCGTTCAGGATCCGCCGGGCCTCGGCCTCGTCGGTCACCTGCTCCACGAACCCTCTTTCCATCAACACATCGTAGACGCTCTTCATAAATACCTGCGAAGTTGAGAAGTTAGGCGGTTGGGTGCCTCATTCCTTGAGTCTCAGGTTCACCCGCTTGATGGACCGGGCCCTGCCGCTCTGCGGGTCGACGCCCACGACGACCCCCTGCAGCCGCACGTCGCCGCGGGCGACTTCGAACCGGCAGGGCATCCCCGTGAGGAACCGCTCGATGATCATCTCCTTCTCGATCCCGATGACGGAGCTGTGGGGGCCCGTCATCCCCACGTCGGACATGTAGGCTGTCCCGCCGGGGAGAATCGTCTCGTCGGCCGTCTGCACGTGCGTGTGGGTCCCCAGGACGGCGCTGACCTCCCCGTCCAGGAACCAGCCCAGGGCCTGCTTCTCCGAGGTGGCCTCGGCGTGCATGTCCACGATGACGACGGGCGTCTGCCGCCGCAGGCCTGCCAGAAGCCCCTTCGCCACGCGGAAGGGGCAGTCGGCGGGGTGCATGAACACCCGTCCCGCGAGGTTGACCACGGCAACGGGGATTCCCGCGGCCGTTTTCACGACGGCATGCCCGATGCCGGGGCATCCTTCCGCGTAGTTGGCCGGACGCAGGAGGTTCGGGTAGTCGTCGATGAAACCCTGGGCCTCCTTCTTGTCCCAGACGTGATTGCCCGTCGTGAACAGGTGGATGCCGCACTCCAGCAGTTCGTCCACGGTGTCGCGCGTGATGCCGAACCCCGCGGCGGCATTTTCGGCGTTGGCGATAACCAGCTCGACGCCGTGTTCCTTCACGAGACCCGGCAGGAGCTCGCGCACGGCGCGGCGGCCGGGCCGCCCGACAATGTCCCCGATGAAGAGAATCTGCATGGGTCCCGTCTTATCTCGCGAAATCCGTCACCCTCGTTTCCCGAATGACGGTCACCTTGATCTGACCGGGGTAGGTCAGCTCGGATTCGATCTTCTTGACGATGTCCTTGCAGAGAATGAGGGATTCGTCGTCGGAGATCTTCTCGTTCTGCACCAGGATCCGGATCTCCCGGCCCGCCTGGATGGCAAAGCACGACTCGACGCCGTTGAAGGACTTGGCGATGCTCTCGAGTTCCTGGAGCCGTTTCACGTAGGTCTCGAGCATCTCCCTCCGGGCGCCCGGACGGGCCGCCGAGAGGGTGTCGGCCACCTGAACGAGAACGCCCAGGAGGTTGTTGTTGCGGCCGTCGTCGTGATGGGTGGCGATGGCCTCGACAATGCGCTCGTGCTCTCCGAAGCGCTTGGCGTAGTCCGCCCCGAGCTCGGCGTGCGTTCCTTCGAGCTTGTGGTCCACGGCCTTGCCGATGTCGTGCAGGAGCCCCGCCCGCTTGGCCTCACGCACGTCGAGCCCCAGCTCCGAGGCCATCATGCCCGTCAGGTGGGCCACCTCGATGGAGTGCTGGAGCACGTTCTGGGAGAAGCTGGAGCGGTACTTGAGCTTGCCGAGCAGCGTGATGAGCTCGGGGTGGATGTCGTGGGCGCCCACGTCGAAGGAGGCCCGCTCGCCTGTTTCCTGGATGATCTTGTCCACCTCGCTCTGGACCTTTCGGACCACGTCCTCGATCCGCCCGGGGTGGATCCGGCCGTCGCTGATGAGGCGCTCGAGCGAGATCTTCGCCACCTCCCTGCGGACGGGATCGAAGGCGGAGAGCACGACGGCCTCCGGCGTGTCGTCGATGATCAGGTCGACGCCCGTGGCCGCCTCGATGGCGCGGATGTTGCGGCCTTCGCGGCCGATGATCCGCCCCTTCATCTCGTCCGTCGGGAGATTGACGACCGACACGGTGCTCTCGGCCACGAAGTCCCCCGCGTAACGCTGGATCGAATAGGCGATGATCTCCTGGGCCTTCTTGTCCGCGACGCGCTTGGCCTCCTCCTCGGCCTTTCGGATGAGGATGGCCGCCTCTCGCTTGGCCTCGGCCTCGAGGGACTGGATGAGCTGCGACTTGGCTTCCTCGGCCGTGAAGCCGGCGATCTTCTCGAGTTTTTCCTTCTGGTCGTCGATGATCCGGTTGAGGCGCTCGTGCTTTTCGTGCAGGGAGTTTTCCTTCTGCTGGAGCCCCTTCTCGCGGTTCTCGATGTTGCTCTCCTTCTGGACGAGCATGTCGATGCGCTTTTCCTGGTTCTCCTCCTTGGAGCGCAGGCGCGCCTCGAGCTTATCGAGCTCGGCCTTGCGATCCCGGGCCTCGCGCTCGAACTCGGCCTTCGTCTTCAGCAGGCTCTCCTTGGCCTGCAGGACGGCCTCCTTCTTGATGTTGTCCGCCTCTTTCTTGGCCTCGTCGACGATCCGGACGGCCAGATTCTCCGAAGACTGCAGCTCCTTCCGGGTGATCATCTTCCTGAGAAGGTACCCGAAGGCAATACCGGCAATCAATGATGCAATGGCGATGATGATGGGTAAAAAGTCCAATCTATGTCACCTCCTTATCCATGATGGCATAGGAAGACCGATGCGTTTCGTACGATCCTTCCGGTTCAATGCCGTGGAGTGAAGATCGGGCGGGATTCGCTGGGGGGACAAACCATCGCAAGGTCGGGGGGTTATTCCTGTCGGACGGGGGCCAAAAGAATCCCCCGCCTATGCCGTGTTAACGAATAACCTTGAACCTTGTCAACAAGGTGGGCGCCCTGTGTGTGGAGTCAGGCTTTCCTCTCGGGAACCTGCACACGTCCTACCAGGGAGGGCTCCCTGTCATTAGGTGTTAGCTCAAAGGATTTTGTTAATCACGCACATCGCAGGGGAATGTTCTTCCCGTCATCTTCCCGGTCGATGAGATGGATCAGCTCCTCGGACCGGGTTTCCAGCTGATTGCAGATCGTCTCCTGTTCACCCCGAAGCCGAATCAGTTCATCGGCCAGATTCAGGGCAACCAACATGACGATGTTCAGAGTCGTCAAGTTCCTTGAGGCGCGTTTGATTTCCTCCGCTTTGTTGTTGATATGTTCCACGATCCTCAAAACATGGTCATCACTGGCATCACTCAGCACGGAGACGTTATGACCCATGATTTTGAGATCAAACCTTTTTTTCAAACAACAACCCCGATGTCTGCTCTGATGCGTTTATATCCTCCAGCAAATCCAGTAGCGTGTCCACCTTCTGTTTTACGGAATCCCTTTCCTCGTTGAGTTTGGCGATCTTGCTGTTTGCCTCCCTGATTTCTCCGCTCTTTATTTCGACTAGCTCTTCTAACTCCTTTAATCGCTTCCTCAGTGTCTGATGTTCCTCGACGAGTCCCTTTATCCGCTGCTCGAGTTCCCTGAACTTGACGAGTTCCACGATGCCGTTCTACCTCTCCTCCGTGCCTCCCGGATCGATCCGGGAAAAAGCCTTGCTTTGATTGAAGCTTATGTTCAAATTTCCCGAAAAGTCAAGCGGCTTTTTCTCTTCCGCCGCCCCTTTCTCCAGCGTTTCGAAGTATGCCGAGAGCGCCTCGAGGACGTTCTGCCCTCCCGTGATGGTCCCGGCCCCTTTCCGGAAGGTCGCGCTGCCCCGGAGCCCCTTGGTGTACCAGAACAGGTGTTTGCGGAAGTTCTTCACCCCCGTGATTTCCCCGTAGCGCCCGACGGACATGTCGAGGTGCTCCGCGATGACCCGCCGCTTTTCCTCGAGAGGTGCAAGTTCGATGCCCTCGCCGGCCAGATGCCTGAGCGCGTTTCGGAAGATCCAGGGGTTCCCCAGGGCCGCACGCCCGATCATGACGCCGTTGCACCCCGTCTGCCCGAGCAGGGCCGAGACGTCCCCGGGGGCCTCCACGTCCCCGTTCCCGATGACCGGGATCTTCAGGGCCGTCTTGACTTCGGCGATCACGGACCAGTCCGAGCGCCCGCTGAACCCCTGCGAGGCCGTCCGCGGGTGCACGGCGACGGCGTCGGCGCCCTCGCCCTCGGCGATCCGGGCGATTTCGAGGGCGTTTTTCTCCTTCGGCGACCAGCCGGACCGGATCTTGACGGTCAGGGGGACCCGAATGGATCGCCGAGCCTCGCGGACGATGAGGCGGACCCGTTCGGGTTCCCTCATCAGGGCTGCACCGGCGCCCCTGCGGATCACGGGCTTCACGGGACAGCCCATGTTGATGTCCACGGCGTCCGCAAGCCCCCTCTCCTCGATGATCGCAGCCGCCGCGGCCAGCACGCCGGGGTCGGAGCCGAAGATCTGCGCGATCAGGGGCCGGTCGTCCGGGCTGCTGACCAGGATGTCCAGGGTCTTTCTCTGCCCCCGCACGATGCCGTCGGCACTGACCATCTCCGAGTAGCAGAGGCCGCAGCCGAATCGCCGGACGATCGTCCGGAACGGCAGGTCCGAAATCCCCGCCAGGGGGGCCAGGATGAGAGGGTTGGAAAGCGCAAGCGTGGCGATGTTCATCGTTTCGTTCCCGTTCGGATTCGCCCCTAACTTAGGGGTCAGGGGCCGCCTTTGCAAGGAAAAAACTTCAATTCCGCCGTTGTCCGTGCTATAAACGGGCCGATTTTTGCACCGGTTCCGAAACGGATATTCTCATGTGAATCCAACCCGTTCCGGCGCAGCCGGTGGAGGTTGTACCCTATGGCAGAGACGGAACGAAAGCTCTTCGGCACCGACGGGATACGCGGCGTGGCCAACCGGCACCCCATGACCCCGGAGCTCATGCTGCGGGCGGGAATGGCCGTTGCCAGCCTGTATCGCAACGCCCGGCGCAGGCACCGCATCCTCATCGGCCGCGACACGCGCCTCTCGGGCCCGATGATCGAGGACGCCCTGGTGGCGGGGATCTGCTCCATGGGCGTCGACGCCCTCACCGTTGGGGTTCTCCCCACGCCGGCCGTGGCGTTTCTCACGCAGGACATGAAGGCCGACGCCGCCATCATGATCTCCGCCTCCCACAACCCCTTCGAAGACAACGGGATCAAGATCTTTCAGGGCAACGGCTTGAAGCTTCCCGATGCCGCCGAGGCGCGGATCGAGGCCCTCATGGCCTCCGGCAGCCTTGGCGAGTCGGCGCCCTCCGGTGCCTCGCTCGGCCGGGCAAAAGAGATTGCCGGGGCCGAGGGCCGTTACGCCGTGTTCCTGAAGAACGCCTTCCCGAGGACCCTCTCGCTGGAGGGGCTCCGCGTGGTCGTCGACTGCGCCCACGGCGCGGGCTATCGGCTCGCCCCGCTCGTCCTGGAAGAGCTGGGCGCCGAGGTGATCCCCGTTGCGAACGTCCCCGACGGGAAGAACATCAACCTCAAGTGCGGGGCCACCCACCCCGAGACGGTCGCCGCCGCGGTCCGCAGGCACAGGGCCCACGCGGGGATCGCGCTTGACGGTGACGCCGACCGGGTGATCTGCGCCGACGAGAAAGGCAACGTGGTCGACGGCGACCACCTGATGGCGATCTGCGCGACCGACATGAAAGCGCGAAGGCAGCTCAAGAAGAACACCGTGGTGGCCACCGTGATGAGCAACATGGGCTTCGAGATCGCCATGAGAAAGGCCGGCATCAAGCTCCTCCGGACGCAGGTGGGGGACCGCTACATTCTCGAACAGATGCTGAAAGCGGGATACAATCTGGGCGGCGAGCAGTCCGGGCATCTCATCTTCCTCGACCACACGACAACGGGCGACGGGATCCTCTCGGCCCTGCAGGTCCTGGCCGTCATGAAGAAACGGGGCAAGCCCCTCTCGGAGCTGGCGGCCGTCATGACGACCCTGCCGCAGGTGCTGGTCAACACAACCGTGGACAAGAGGCTCGAGCTTGACTCGGTGCCCGTCATCCGCAAGGCGATTGCCGATGCAGAGAGAAAGCTCGCCGGCAAAGGGCGGGTCCTGGTGCGCTTCTCGGGCACCCAGGCCCTCTGCCGCGTCATGATCGAAGGCCCCTCGCAGAAGGAGATCACGGCCATGGCCAACGAACTGGCGGAGGTGATCCGGAAGAACATGAAATAGAAGGGGCTCGGGTATCGGGTCTAGGGTATAGGGCAAGAACAAGAACGGCGGGAGGGGTTCCCGCCGTCTTCGTTTCATCCGCTTGCAGAAACACATATCTGCAAATGTGGGGGTGTCCCCGATATGCCGCTTAACCGGCGGCCCGCTATGGCCGTCCGGGTTGAAGTGACAGCTAGTCGCAGAAAGGATCGCGGATGGCGAAAGCCAAAAACTGCCGGTATATGCACAGAAGTGCGGCGAACTGCGGGACACCGTCAGCGAGGACAGAACTTGCCGGATGATGTGTGACTCTGTAGAGGGCTACGTGATGGTCCGCTACAAAGCGCCGGGCCGTGGCTGCTGCATGTGAAGCGACTGGTTAGCGACCTACCTTTTATGTTCCTGCTCTTTTAGCCATGCGATGATCTCTTGCGCCAAGCGTGCATCGTATCCCTCAAAGGGGTGGGTCGCGCCGTCAATACGGACCTGCCTGTAGCGGTCCGAGATTAGTGAACGACGAGCTTCCGCGCTTCTTAGGTCGAGGGGTGTACTGTCTGCGTACAAATCAATGACCGGAAGATGTACACGACGGATGTTTTGGTTGGCGTCCAGTGGTTCACCGCCACCCTCCAGCACGCCTACACCGATGAACCCGACTACTGCAGGATGCGGCTGCTTGGCGAGGAAGGACGTGGTCATTCTGGCGCCCATGCTGTAGCCCATCACGTGGATTCGCTTGACGCCCTTTTCCTTCGTCAGGTAGTCGATTGCTGTCTGGATGGTCTTATACGCATCGGGAAATGTGGGGGCGTAGGCCTTGAAATCCTTGGTGGGAAGTACTGGCAGTTGAAGCGAAAGCGTGTAGAAGCCCAACTCCTTGTTGATAGCTTTGCGTAGCGGACCCACGACCTTTCCATCCGGACCTTCGCCTCTACCATGGGCAAGGATGACGGCAGTTTCCGTCTGCTTCCCTTCGAGAAGTTCACTCCCGGTTGGCTGGGCATATGCGTTCGATAGAAGCAGAAAAAAAACTGCGGAGAATATCAAACGAATGAACGGGCTCATGCTCTCTCCTTTTGCTAACAATGTTTATCTAGTTTACTGATTATATGCCCAATCATAGTTTTTCCATATAACACTTCTATGCCGAGATGAAAATAAGTCATTGCAATTCAACTTGTTAACTCTGCAACAGTTCTTCTCACAGGATGTTATCCGGTTTCCAGATAACACACTACCGGGCACCAACGGTCACGAGTTATCGTTTGAAAGGATGCATGATTTTACGACTGTTGTCTTGTTGGCTGCAGGAAGAGAGTCAATATCCGACTAGACCGCGGTGTCGGGTCAAGTCCCGTCTGGAACATATTATTTCATCTCGGGGCTCGTCCCGCGAGCCTCGAGCTCATCACCGGCTGTCCTTGAGCTTCTCCCTGAGCCGCTCCTGCACGATCTGCGTGGCCCGCGTGAGGTCGTCGGACGAGTTGATTCCCATGACCTCGCCGGGGTCGGGGGCGACGACGGAGGCCGTGCGGACTCCCTTGCGGCGGGCAATTGCGAAGATGTCAGTGAAGTAGTACTCTTTCTGGGCGTTGTCGTTGCCGATCTCGCGGACCGCCTCGAAGAGGAACGGGTTTTCGGCACAGTAGATCCCCGTGTTGATCTCGCGGATCTTCCGCTGCTCGTCCGTTGCGTCGCGGTGCTCCACGATCCCCAGCACGCTGCCCCCGGCGTCCTTGACGACCCGGCCGTAGCCGAAGGGATCCTCGAGCAGGGTCGTCAGCACGGTGATGGCCGCCCCGGAGGCGCGGTGGCGATCCATCAGGTCGCGGACCGTCGAGACCTGCAGCAGGGGCACATCACCGCAGAGGATCAGGATCGTGCCCCTGTAGTCCTTCAACGCTTCTGCGGCCTGGAGGACGGCATGTCCCGTCCCGAGCTGCTCGCGCTGGTAGACGAAGGCGAGGCCGCGGTTGCCGTAACGCGACTCCACGAGTTCTGCCTGGTGCCCGATGATCAGGGCGATCCGGGAGGAACCCATCTGCTCGGCAAGGTTGAGGACGTAGTCCAGCATGGGCCGCCCGGCCACGGGGTGGAGGACTTTCACCAGATCCGATTTCATCCTCGTGCCCTTACCGGCCGCGAGGATCAGCGTTGCAAAGGTTTTGTCTCCCGTCTTCATCCCAACCCTTTCTATTGCTACGATTTCTTTGCGAAGGTCTTCCAGGTGGCGTTCAGGGAAGTATGCAATATGCCTCCTGCCCTCCGATCTTCTCACCTTCTCATGCCTGGCTTACAGCCCTCCTACCGGCCGCTGCGGCTCCGCCGGCCCTTCCTCCTTCTTCGCAGCCGCGGGGTCCGCGGGAAGGATGACCTGCACCTGCCTGATCGACTTCTGATCGGCATCCTCGATGACATACTGGATGCTGCCGGAGCGGAACTGTTCCATCCTTCGCGGGATCCGCCCCATCTGGTGGAGCAGGTACCCGGCCAGCGTCTCGTAGGGCCCCTCCGGGATACCGAGGGGGATGATCTCCTGCAGCCGTTCGATCCCGATCCGGGCGGTCACCAGGTACCGCCCGGGGGCCAGCTTGCGCACGTCGCGCTCGCGCTTGTCATACTCGTCGCGGATGTCGCCCACGATCTCCTCAAGGATGTCCTCGATCGTCACAATGCCCACCGCGCCGCCGTATTCGTCGACGACCACGGCCATCGGCTCGCCCCGGCGCTGCATCTCCAGCAGAAGATCGTCGGCGGGCTTGCTGCCGGGAACGAAGAGGGGCTGTCGCTGGACTTCACGGACGGGCCGGGCGGCCGAGGCCGGCATCGCCTTCAGGATGTCGAAGGCGTTCACGACGCCGACGACGTTGATGACGTTCCCCTGGTACACGGGGAACCGCGAGAATCCCGTTTCGTTGATGAGCTTCGAGGCGTCCCCGAAGGTCGCATCCTCCCCGATGGCCGCCACGTTGGAGAGGGGCACCATGACGAGGCCGACACTCGTCTCTGTGAAGTCGAAGATGCGGTCCACCATCTCCTTCTCCGAGCGCTTCACGTCGGTCTGGACCGCTTCCTCGTGCAGGAGGACCTTGAGGCCGTCCTTGGTGATGTAGGGCAGGGACAGTTTCCCTCTCTCGCCGGCGACGGTGGACACGGCACCGCGGGCGATCTTCGAGATCAACAAGACGAAGGGGTAGAACACCCACGAGGCCGCCCAGATGAAGGGCGCGATGAGGACGGCCTTACGCTCGGCGCGGTGGCGGAAATAGCTCTTCGGCACGATCTCCCCGAAGATCAGGATCGTGGGGATCATGACGGCCACGGAGACCCATTCCCCCCTTGCCGGCCCGAAGGCCGAAATCAGGAGGGACGTCGCGATCGCCGTGCCCGTGATGACGCAGAGGTCGGTCCCCATGAGGCACGTGGCCAGGAACCACTCCGGGTTGTCCAGCAGCCGCAGGGCGATCGCCGCGGACTTCGACCCGGCCTCCGCCCGCTGGCGGATGCGATGGATGTCGGCGGAGATCAGGGCGATCTCCCCTCCCGAGAAGAGCCCCTCCAGGATGACGCAGACCGCAATCGGAAGCAGGAGGATCAGATCGCTCATGGCGCCTCCTCCCGCGTCACCCGGACGCTCAGGATCCGCGTGCCCTTGGTCTTCCTGACGACGAAGCTCAGCCCCCCCGTTTCGACCCTGTCTCCCCGGGCCGGCAGCCTGCCGAAGAGATGCAGGACGAAGCCGCCGACGGTGCCGAAATCCTCCGAGGGGATGGAGGTGCCGGCGATTTCGTTGAAGTCGTCGATCGACAGGGCGCCCGAAACCATCAGGGTCTTCTCGTCGATCCGGTGGACGGGCCTCTTGCGGGTGTCCCGTTCGTCGTAGATGTCCCCGAAGAGCGCCTCCAGGATATCCTCCATCGTGACGAGCCCCGAAATGCCCCCGTACTCGTCGACGACGACGGCCATGTGCATGTTGCGTTTCTGGAAATCCCGCAGCACCTGGTCCGCGCTTCGCACCTCGGGAACGAAGTAGGGCTTGCGCAGCAGGGCTTCCACCGAGCCCGGCGACCGGCCTTCCGCCATGAGGCCCAGCAGGTCCCTCGCGTAGAGGATCCCGACGACATCGTCGGGCCCCGTCCCGTACAGGGGGATCCGGGAGTAGCCCTGCTCGACGATCTTCCGTCTCAACTCCCCGGCGCTCGTGGACAGGGGCAGGCAAAACATGTCGACCCGCGGCGTCATGATGTCGCAGACGGGCGTGTCCGCCAGTTCGAAAACCCTGTGGATCAGGTCGCGCTGGCCCGTTTCCAGGATCCCTTCCTTGTACCCGGCATCGACGAGACTGCGGAACTCGTCCTCCATGAGGGCGTCGCTCTCCGCCGCTTCCCGGGCGCGCATCGGGCCGAGGATGAACCCGGATATCCTCTCCAGGAGCCAGACCAGCGGGAACTCCATGCGCTGGATGAGGCTCATGAGCGGTGCCACCGTGGAAGAGAGCCGCATGGAGTAGGTCTTCCCGAAGATCTTGGGGACGGCCTCGCCGAAGAGGAACAGCACGGGGCTCAGCACGGCGACGGTGAGCCACTCGCCCCGCTCGCCGAAGAGGCTGATGAAGAGCGCCGTCGCCGTGGCCGTGAGGACGATGTTGACGATCTCGTTGCCTGCGATGATGGTGATGAGAAGACGCCGCGGCGTTTCGAGAAGCTTCTCGACGGAGGAAAAGAAGGGGAAGCGCTCCTCCCGCATCTTGTGCAGGTGCAGGGGGGTGAGGGAGAAGAGGGCGGCCTCGGAAGATGCAAAAAAGCCCGACAGAAGCAGGCACAGTCCCATGAGGACGAGTTTGAATGTGACGTATGGATCCAAGGGTCCGTGCACCCGGGGCTAGAAATTGTTCAGGGGAATCGACGGGTTAACGATGAGTCGACTGTATCGGACAATCGGTGAAAAGTCAAGGAGCGCCATCGTGCCCCGGGCCGCGGGAATCCATTGACTTGATTCCCCTTTTCCGTTATGATGCAGACCATCTTTCTGAGTATTTCCCCTTTATATTCAATGATTTCCACGGCCGACAGGGAGCCGCGAGGAGGTATTTCATGCCGGGGGTGCTGCTGGTCGGAAACGGGGCCCGGGAGCATGCCATCGCCGAAGCGATCATGCGCTCCGGCCATGACCCGAAACTCTTTTCCTACATGAAGACCAACAACCCCGGGATCGCCGCCCTGTCGTCGAAGTCTCTCGTCGGGCCCTACGAGGACCTGCCGGCCCTCATGGCCTTCGCCAAGGCAAACGGCTGCGAGTTCGCCGTCGTCGGGCCCGAAGACCCCCTGAACCTCGGGGTCGTCGACGCGCTCCTGGCCGCCGGAATCCCCGCCGTGGGCCCCAAGAAGTCTCTTTCGCGCCTCGAGACGTCGAAATCCTTCACGCGCGACCTCGTTCGGAAATACAACATCCCCGGCAACCCCCGCTATGAAACCTTCACCAGGCCCGCCGGGATCGAGGCGTTCTTGAAAGACCTGCCCGGCGTCGTCGTGAAGCCCGACGGGCTCACCGGGGGCAAAGGCGTGAAAGTCCAGGGCGATCACTTCCAGACGAAGGAAGAAGCCTTCGAGTACTGCAAGGAAGTCCTCCGGGAGCACCCCGCCGTGGTGATCGAGGAAAAGCTCGAGGGCGAGGAATTCTCCCTGCAGTGCATCTCCGACGGCAGGACCGTCGTGGCCACCCCTCCCGTGCAGGACCACAAACGGCGCTTCGTTGACGACAAGGGCCCCAACACGGGCGGCATGGGCTCCTACTCGGATGCCGACCACAGCCTCCCCTTCATGCGGCCCGAAGACGTGCAGGCCGGGCTCGCGATCACGCAGAAGGTGGCCGAGGCGATCTACAGGGAGACGGGCGAGTACTACAAGGGCATCATGTACGGCGGCTTCATGATCACCCGCGACGGCGTGCGGCTCGTGGAGTACAATGCCCGCTTCGGGGACCCCGAGGCGATGAACATCCTGCCGCTTCTCCGGACCGACTTCGTGGAGGTCTGCCGGGCCGTCGTGAACGGCACGCTGGACCGGCTCCCCGTGGAGTTCGAGAAGAAGGCCACCGTCTGCAAGTACATCGTGCCGAAGGCCTACGGTCTACCCAAGGACCACCCCGACGCGAAGTCGACGTCGGCGAAGATCGACGTGGGCGACGTGGGCTCCGCCCGTCTCTACTACGCGTCGGTCGACAAGAAGGCCGACGGGCTCTACATGACCACCTCGCGGGCCATCGGCGTCGTCGGCATCGCCTCTAGCCTCGACGAGGCGGAGAGGATCGCCGAGGGCGCCATCTCGGCCGTGAAGGGCCCCGTAGACCACCGGCCCGACATCGGCACGAAGGCGCTCATCCAGCGTCGCATCGACCACATGCAACGCTTAAGAAGAAGGTGAGAGGATGATACGGTGAGAAGGTTGGAGACGTTTATCTTCCTTACCCTCTCACCTTCTAACCATCTTACCCTCGTGAGGATAAAATGAAAGAGGAGCAACGAATGGGCAACAGGATCAAACGTGCTTTAATCAGTGTCACGGACAAGAAGGGCATTGTGGAGTTTGCGAAGGGCCTGAAGGGCTTCGGCGTCGAGATCCTCTCGACGGGAGGCACGGCGGCCCAGATCAAGGCGGCGGGGATCGACGTCACCGACGTTTCGGCCTACACGGGGTTCCCGGAGATGATGGACGGCAGGCTCAAGACCCTGCACCCGAAGGTCCACGGGGGGTTGCTTGCGCTTCGCGACCACGAGGAACATATGAAGTCGGCCAAGGCGCACGGCATCGAGATGATCGACATGGTCGTCATCAACCTCTACCGTTTCGAGGACACCGTGGCCAAGCCGGGCTGCACCCTCGAGGAGGCCATCGAGAACATCGACATCGGCGGGCCCACCATGGTCCGCTCGGCGGCGAAGAATTACCGCTTCGTCAGCATCGTCACGAACCCCGCGGATTACCCGAAAATCCTCGAGGAAATGAAGGCAACGGGCGGCGAGGTCTCCGAGGCGACGAACTTCGCCCTGTCCACCAAGGCCTTTCAGCTTACGGCCCGCTACGACGCGGCCATCTCCAACTGGCTGGGCGCCATCGCGCCGGGCGAAGGAAAGAAGGATTTCCCCGACGTCTACACGCTGCAGTTCCAGAAGGCCCAGGATCTGCGCTACGGCGAGAACCCGCACCAGAAGGCCGTCTTCTACCGCGAAGGGGTCCCGCTCGCGGACGGCATCGCCGGCGGCCGGCAGCTGCAGGGCAAGGAGCTCTCCTACAACAACATCATGGACAGCGACGCCGCCTGGCAGATGGCCTGCGACTTCGAGCTGCCGACGGCGGTCATCATGAAGCACGCCAATCCCTGCGGGGCTGCCACGTCGGGGGGCGACATCGTCGAGGCCTACAGGAAGGCCCTCGAGACAGACCCCGTCTCGGCCTTCGGCGGCATCGTGGCCGTGAACCGGGCCGTCGACAAGAAGGCCGCCGAGGAAATCGCCAAGCTATTCCTCGAAGTCGTGATCGCCCCGAAGTTCGAGCCCGAGGCCCTGGCGATTTTCGAGTCGAAGAAGAACCTGCGCCTCATCGAGGTGGACCCCTCCTGCGCCGCGGCGAAGTCCGGCTATGACTTTCGGCGCGTCGTCGGGGGGCTACTCGTCCAGGAGCGCGACGCCGACGCCACGGACATCCGCAAAGCGAAGGTCGTCACGAAGCGAAAGCCCACCGACGAGGAATACCAGGCCCTGGACTTCGCCTGGAGGGTCGTCAAGCACGTGAAGTCCAACGCCATCGTGCTGGCCACGAAGGACAAACTCGTGGGCGTGGGCGCGGGCCAGATGAGCCGCGTCGACTCGGTGAAGATCGCCATCATGAAGGCAGCGGCACCCACGAAGGGGACCGTGATGGGCTCCGACGCCTTCTTCCCCTTCCGGGACGTCGTCGACACGGCGGCGAAGGCCGGCGTGACCGCCATCATCCAGCCCGGCGGGTCGATCCGCGACGAGGAGTCCATCCAGGCGGCCGACGAGCACGGATTGGCGATGATCTTCACGGGGGTCCGGCATTTCAAGCATTAGAAGGCCCTCTCTACGAAACCGCCATCGAGAGGATTGGAGGCCTTATGAAGAAAAAGAGCGACGTTCTCGTAAGCGTTCTGATGGGGAGCGATTCGGACCTGTCCATCATGAAGGAGGCGCTGGAGACGCTCAAGAAGTTCGGCATCCCCTACGAGTTCTACCTCACCTCGGCTCACCGCACGCCGGAACGGACGAAGGAGTTCGCGCAGAAGGCCGAAGACCGGGGCGTCAAGGTCCTGATCGTGGGCGCGGGCGCAGCGGCCCACCTAGCTGGGGTGATCGCCTCGCTGACCCGGCTTCCCGTCATCGGCGTGCCCATAGACGCCACCTCGCTCGGGGGCCTCGACGCGCTTCTCTCCACCGTGCAGATGCCCGGAGGGATCCCGGTGGCGACCATGGCCATCGGAAAGGCGGGCGCGCGCAACGCCGCGCTCATGGCGGCGCGGATCCTGGCCCTGAACGACGCGGCGCTTCGCAAAAAGCTGCTGCAGCACGCCGAGCAGATGGCCCGCGACGTGGAGGAGAAGCACAAGAAGCTGGAATGCCTGTGAACACAGGGTATCGGGTCTAGGATCTCGGGTATTGGCAAGGAAAAACAAAGAATTGGGCCGGCAATAATGCCGGCCTTCTGCATGATGACAAAGATTATCAAGATCGATCCGGGAAAACCGCAGCCTGAAAAAATCGTTGAGGCTGTGGCCATTCTGAAAAGCGGCGGCGTCATCGGCTTCCCGACGGAAACCTTTTACGGCTTGGGGATAGCTGCGCTCAACGAAGCAGCCGTCGCAAAAATTTTCTCCGTAAAGGGACGAGATTTCAACAACCCGATTCTCGTCGTGATCGGCGAGCGGAAACACCTGGATGTCTTTGCGGCGGACATTTCCGCGGAGGCGAAGACGCTCATGGACCGTTTCTGGCCCGGGCCCGTCACGATCCTGTTCAGGGCTTCAGCGGCCGTCTCGCCGAAACTCACGGCAGGAAGCGGGAAGATCGGCATCCGGCTCACGAGCCACCCGATCGCGCGGGAACTGTCGCGCCGGCTCGGCGGGCCGCTGACGGCCACGAGCGCAAACCTCTCCGGCGCGCCGGAGTGCTCGTCGGCGGCGGAGGTTCTCGCTCAGCTCGAGGGAAGAATCGACGGGATCGTCGACGGGGGACGCACGCCGGGCGGAAAAGGATCGACCATCGTCGATGCCACCGTTTCCCCGGCGAAGGTTCTGCGCGAGGGGGTAGTCCCCACGAGTCTCATCCGAGACACACTTGCGACAGCTTAGATACGTTGTCCTCTTCCCCGAGGGCGATCAGTTTGTCGCCGTTCTGGATAACGTAGCCCGCAACGGGGTTGAAGATCATCTTGCCCGACTCCTTCTTCACCGCAACGATGATGAGACCGTAGCGCTGCCGGATCTCCGACTCCTCTAGGGACTTCCCGACGAGGGGGGATCCATCGCAAATGGACAACTCGTCCATCCGAAGCTCCAGGCTCTGGCGTCGCGTCGTGATCTCGATGAAGTCGAGCATGGCGGGCCGCAGAATGGCCATGGCCATCCGGTTCCCGCCCAGCGTGTAGGGCGAGATGACCCGATCGGCGCCCGCCCGCAGCAGGCGTCGCTCCGACTGCTCCTCCTCCGAGCGCGCCAGAACCCAGATGCTGGGGTTCAGCTCCTTGGCCGTCAGGATCACGTATAGGTTCTGGGCGTCGGTGGGCAGCACGCAGACGATCCCCTTGGCACGCTTGATCCCGGCTTCGACGAGATTCTTGTCGTGGGTGGCATCGCCCTGGAAATGAACAATGCCTTCTTCCTGAAGCCTCTGGATCACCCCGGGCCGATTGTCCACGACGACGAAAGGCATCTTCTCCGCGGCCAGTTCCCGGGCAATGAGCATGCCGATCCGACCGCACCCGCAGATGATGTAGTGGTTGCTCATTTTCTCGATGGTCTTTTCCATCTTGCCTCTCCCCATGAGATGCATCAGGCGGCCTTCCACCATGGTCTGGGCCACGAGACCCACCGTGTAGAGCATCGTGCCGACGCCGACGGCCACGAGCGCCACCGTGAAGATCATGCCCGCGCGGCTCTGCGGCGCGAAGTCCCCGTAGCCGACGGTGGTGAGGGTCATCACCGTCACGTACACAGACTCCAGCAGGCCCCACCCCTCGATGACGTGAAAGCCCACCGAACCGACCGCGATCAGGGCTGCGATGATGATGAGGGCTGTTTTCAGGTTGTTGGTCATTCCGTCGTCTTCCCCGCGGCGTACGCCATGGTTTTATTTATCAGACAAGTCACCGGAATTGAAGCTTTTTCCCGCAAGACGCCGATAATTCGTTGAAGAACAGGCCGATTTCCGATAGAAACAGCCATGGGTCACAGGGCTCCCGAGTTTGCGAAGATCTACACGGGCAAGGCGCTCATCGCCGACCCCATCTACCAGTATGCCTGGTTCACCGTGCCGGACCCCTCCTGCCCCGGCGAAAAAACGGAGAAGGATCTCCTCGACACGCCCTGGCTCCAGCGGCTCCGTCGGATTCACCAGCTCCAGAGCGCGCGCTGGGTCTACCCCGCCGCCGAACACAGCCGTTTCCAGCACTCGCTGGGCACCATGCACATGGCCGGCGAGTTCGCCCGGCACCTCTACCCCAGCCTCAAGGGCGTCTGCCCCGACGCCCCCTCGATCCACTTCGTCGAGGAACTGGCGCGGCTCGCGGGGCTTCTGCACGACGTGGGGCACGGCCCCTTCGGCCACTTCTTCGACGATCATTTCCTCGACCGCTACGGGCTGACCCACGAGGACCTGGGGCAGAAGATCATCACGAAGAAACTGGCCCGGGCGATTGCCGCCATCCGGCGCAGCCCGACGGGCCCCTTCGAGAAGGGGGAGACCCTCGACCCGGCCCACGTCGCCTATCTCATCAAGATGCCGGAGGGACGCGGCGCAAAACAGCCGCGATGGCTGGGGCTTCTCCGGCAGCTCTTCTCGGGGATCTACACGGCGGACAACCTCGACTACGTCCAGCGCGATGCCTTCATGACGGGCTTTTCCCTGGACATGGTGGACATCTCGCGCCTGCGATTCTACACGTTCTTCACCGAGCAGGGGATCACCCTTCACCAGGCGGGCATCTCGGCGCTGTCGAGGTTTCTGAACGCCCGCATCAACCTCTACCGAAACGTCTACTACCACCGCACCACGAGGGCCCTCGATTTGCACCTGCAGGAGATCTTCCGTGACACGATGAGCCTGCTTCTCCCCGGGGACCCCTCGAAGGCCCTCGAGGACTACCTCGAGTGCGACGAGTGGACGCTCTTCCGCGAAGTCCAGCGCTGGCCGCGCGACAAGGACCCGCAAAAACGAAGGCTGGGGCGGGAGTGGGAAAAGCTGCACAACCGCGAGGTCAAGTGGAAGATGTCCTTCGTCACGGAACTCTCCATCGACGAACTGCCCCGCGGCATCCGCTTCTCGGGGGAAAAAGACTACGAGGACGCAATCCGCAGGCAGTTGTCCCGGGAGCTGCGAAGAAAACCCTTCCGCGTCGATCTCGCCACGCAGGACCCTAGACCGCTCAATCCCATCACGGAGGAAAACAAGCGGATCAACATCTACAATCCTTCCACGGGGATCACCTCGCCGGAGCCGCTCGTCGACCTCTATCGGTTCATCCCGGCACGGGTGGTCCACTTCCGGGTCTTCGCCCTCACCCACGCCCACGACGAGGCCCTCGCGAGGGCCGCCGAGAAGGCGCTGGGGTCGCTCACGGGCCAATCCAAAACAAACATATAGCGGGCTGGTGAAAAAGGTTCATCTGCTGCGTTGCGCTTGTCCCTCGTCGCTCGACGTACGCTCAAAGTACGACTCGCTCCTCGGGATGTCGGGCGCCTTGCATCTGAACCTTTTTGACCAGCCCCAATACCGCTGATAGGATACGCGATCAGGATTCTGGATAGCGAAGTCAGGCGCGTCTTCGGTAACCGCTCTTCGCGAAGCGGAACGGCCGCAGCGCGAACTGTTTGAGCCCGAAGGGCAAGTTACTGCGCCTGCAGTGAAGCAATCGTAGCCGACTGTTGAAAAACGACCATCTTCTGCGTTGCCCTTGTCCTTCGTCGTTCAACGTACGATCCGGTACGCCTCACTCCTCAGGACTTCAGGCGCCTGGTATCTGGCCGTTTTTGAACAGCCGGATAAAGAAATAGAGCGGTCGAAGACCGCCTATTCGCTGGAAGAATCCTGCTCGCGCATCGTTCCCGGAACAAATTGACACCGGGCAGGCAAGCTGTTAAAAAGTAGCCCTTCGTCTGAAAGGAACGATCGTGGCCGCGAAGGAAACAACCGACATCACGCTCTTCGTCCGCACCTCCGACGAGGAGATCGCCCACTGGGACCGCAAGCGCATCGTCGATGCCCTCATGCTGGAGACCACCATCGACGCCGACACGGCCGAGGCGATCAGCCTCGACGTGGAGAAGCAGATCATGGCCTCGGGCCTAACGCACCTGACGGCCCCCCTGATCCGCGAACTCGTCGACGCGAAGCTGATGGAACGCGGCCTCGAGCAGGCCCGGAGCATGCACACGCGCCTCGGCTTCCCGCTCTACGACGTCAGCCAGCTCATTCTCCACCAGAACAAGGAGAACGCCAACCTGCCCCACGGTCCCGAGGCCTCCAACCTCATCCTCGCCGAGGGGATCAAGAAGGAGTACGCCCTGCACGGTGTGTTCTCCCCCGAGGTGGGAGACGCCCACGTGAGGGGGGACATCCACCTGCACGACCTGGGCTACGTCGACCGGCCCTACAGCTCGAGCCAGACCCTGGAGTTCGTCAAGAAGTTCGGCATCTCGCTGCCCAACACCTTCTCGGCCTCGAAGCCCGCCCGGCACGCCGAGGTCCTCCTGGCGCACATGGTGCGATACAGCGCTGTGCTGCAGGGTTACTTCTCGGGCACGATCGGATGGGACGCGGTGAACGTATTCTTCGCCCCCTACCTGGAGAGCCTTTCGGAACGGGAGATCGAGCAGATCGCCCAGATGCTTGTCTTCGAGTTCTCCCAGCTTGCCGTCTCGCGCGGCGGGCAGGCCATCTTCACGGAAATCGGCGTGAGCTGGGAGATCCCCCGGCACCTGCGCGACGTGCCCGCCATCGGGCCCGGGGGGGAGTTCACGGGCAGGGCGTACGGGGACTACGAAAAGGCCTCCCAGCGCTTTGCCCGGGCCCTGTTCGAGATCTACCGGGACGGCGACGCCCTGGGAAGCCCCTTCTTTTTCCCCAAGCCGCTGCTGAGGGTCACAGAGGACTTTTTCGAGACGCCCGGCCACGAGGAGTTCCTCCTGCACGTCTGCGACGCGGCCGCCGAGAAGGGAAACCCCCATTTCCTCTTCGATCGCAACGGGACACACAAGGTCCTGCGCTGCTGCCTCCTCGATTTCAAGGACGATCCCCGGGCCCGTGAAGATGCCCGCAGGCCCTGGCAGATGCGCTACGCCTCGATCCAGAACGTGACCCTCAACCTTCCCCGGCTCGGGGTTCTCGCCGGGGGCGACGACACGCACCTCTTCTCCCTGATCTCCGAGCGCATGGAGCTCGTCGCAAAGGCCCACGCCCAGAAGAGGCAGTTCATCGAGAGGCTCATGGCATTAGGCGACGGCGGCCCCCTGGCCCTGCTGTCCATGGACTTCGGGGGATCGGCCTACCTGCGGCTCGAGAGCGCCACCCATCTCATCGGCATGGTAGGCCTCAACGAGCTCGTGCTGGCGCACCGGGGGGCGCAGCTTCACGAGAACGAGAAAGCCCTCGCATTCGGGCTCAAGGTCCTCGGCCACATCCGGAAGGCGGCGGTCAAGCTCGGCCGGAAGCACAACCTGCGGTTCATCCTCGAGCAGAGCCCCGCGGAGAGCACGGCATACCGCTTCGCCCGGCTCGACCTGAAGTACCACTCCCCCCGGTCGGGGCGCCTCGTGCGGGGCGATATCGCACGGGGCGAGCTCTACTACACCAACTCGACGCAGCTCAACATCGCGGCGCAAACGGCCCCTCTCGACCGCGTCCGCAGCGAGGGGATCTTTCACCCCCTCGTCGAGGGCAATGCGATCACCCCGGTCTGGCTCGGGGACTCCAGGCCGTCGGCCGAGACGCTGGCGCAGTTCGTGGAGAAGGCGTTCCGGGAAACCTCGAGCAGCCAGCTCGTCTTCTCGCCCGAATTCACGGTCTGCCCCGCCTGCAGGCAGACGGCCCGCGGCCTGAAGCCGGTCTGCCCCCGCTGCGGCTCCGCCCGCGTCGAGGGGGTCACCCGCGTCGGCGGGTACCTGACGCACACTTCCCGCCTGAACCGGGGGAAGATCGCTGAGCTGCGCGACACCTTCCGCATCGGCGCCCTCCGGTAGGCGCCCGCCGAGCGGGACCGCGCGAGGATGCGCCCGCTCCCGCTCACGCGATAAATCCGCTTTTATCTCCCGGGCTTCCTTGACATCGCAGGGACCGATGCCTAAATTGCAGGTCGAGGGCGCCGGATGCTCCCGGCGTCGAGGAACAAATCCCTCTTAAATCAGAGACATACGATCGGCTCCCTCCCGCGGGGGACCTGACGGGACGCGCGCTTTGCCGCAAGGGGTTCCGGATGGAGAACATCGACGACATCATCAAGAGAATCTTTCGCGAGAGCATCCAGATCAAGGAAACCTTCCTGCGGGACAACCTCGAGAGGGTCGCGCGGGTCGTCGAGGTCATCACGGACGCCCTGAAGAAGGGCAACAAGATCCTTCTGTTCGGAAACGGCGGAAGCGCGGCCGATGCGCAGCACATCGCGGGCGAATTCGTGAACCGCTTCCTGATCGAGCGGCCGCCCCTGCCGGCCATCGCGCTGACGACGGACACGTCGGTGCTCACGAGCATCGGCAACGACTACGATTTCGCGGAGGTTTTCTCCAAGCAGATCCGGGCCCTGGGCCAGGAAGGGGACATCGCCTGGGGGTTCAGCACCAGCGGCGGCTCCGTCAACGTCATCCGGGCCCTCGAGGCGGCCAAGAAGATGGGACTCGTCACGATCGGGTTCACGGGTCGCGACGGCGGCACGGTGGGGATGATCTCGGACTATCACCTCAACGTGCCTTCGAACGTCACGCCCCGCGTGCAGGAAGTCCACATCGTCGTTTCGCACGCGATCTGCGAGCTGGTGGACTGGCGCCTGTTCCAGCGGCCCGATCACCGATAGCAGGGAAGGAAAGAGGCACCGGACGAACATGGCAGGCAAATCGAAGCACAAGAAGGAGAACGAAACCGTAAAGGCCGACGCGCCCGAGGCAGCGCCCATCGAGACGGCGGCCGAGACAACGGCCATAGAGACCGGGCCCGACGAGGATCTCCGCGCGCGCCTGGAAGCCAGGGAAAAAGAGGCCGCGGAGAACTACGACCGCTACCTGCGGGCGTCGGCGGAGCTGGACAACTACCGCAAGAGGGCGGCCCGGGACAAGGAAGACGCGATCAAGTACGGCAACGAGAAGCTGATCAAGGACATCCTGCCCATCCTGGACAGCCTGGACAGGGCCCTCCACCAGACGGCGGACCTGTCGGCCCGGAACAACTTTGAGGCCTTCCAGCAGGGGCTCGAGCTCATCCACACGCAGATCCTGGGCTGCCTGGAGCGGCACGGGGTCGTGAAGATCGCGGCCAAGGGCGAGGAATTCGACCCGGAGAAGCACGAGGCCCTCATGCAGGTGCAAACGCAGGAGATGGAGAGCAACCGGGTCGTCGACGAGTACGAGAGCGGCTACACGCTGCACGGGAGGCTGCTGAGGCCTTCCAAGGTATCCGTTTCGAAGAACGTCTCGCAGGACACTGAGGGGCAGTAACCCAGCACTTCGAGCAGCAACAGGAGGTTTGAGCACCATGGGAAAAGTGATCGGAATCGATTTGGGCACGACGAACTCCTGCGTGGCCATCATGGAAGGCGGTGACCCCGTCGTCATCGCAAACCAGGAGGGCAGCAGGACCACCCCGTCGATGGTGGCCTTCACCGACAAGGGGGAGAGGCTCGTGGGCCAGTCCGCCAAGCGGCAGGCCGTCACGAACCCCGAGAACACCGTCTACGCCATCAAGCGGCTCATCGGGCGGAAATTCACGTCCCGGGAAGTCCAGTACGACAAGGGAATCGTTGCCTACAAGATCACGGAGGCCCCCAACGGCGATGGCCAGGTCACCATCCGGGACCGCAGCTACAGCCCTGCGGAGATTTCGGCCTTCATTCTCATGAAGATGAAGCAGACCGCCGAGGATTACCTGGGCGAGAAGGTGACCGATGCCGTCATCACCGTTCCCGCCTACTTCGACGACTCGCAGCGCCAGGCAACGAAGGACGCCGGCAAGGTCGCCGGCCTCAACGTCCTGCGCATCATCAACGAGCCGACGGCGGCCTCGCTGGCCTACGGCCTCGACAAGAAGAAGGACGAGAAGATCGCCGTCTTCGACCTCGGCGGCGGGACCTTCGACATCTCCATCCTGGAGCTGGGCGAGGGCGTCTTCGAGGTGAAGTCCACCAACGGCGACACCCACCTGGGCGGCGAGGACTTCGACCAGCGCCTGATGGATTACGTCTGCGACGAGTTCAACAAGGAGCAGGGCATCAACCTGCGCAAGGACCGCATGGCGCTGCAGCGCATCAAGGAAGCCGCCGAAAAGGCCAAGATGGAGCTCTCGACGGCCATGGAGACGGACATCAACCTGCCCTTCATCACGGCCGACGCCTCCGGTCCCAAGCACCTCCTGATGAAGCTTACCCGGGCCAAGCTCGAGGCGCTGGTGGAGGAGCTCATCCAGAAGCTCGTCCCGCCCTGCCAGACGGCCCTGAAGGATGCCGGTCTCTCCCCGAAGGACATCGACGAGGTGATCCTCGTGGGCGGCATGACGCGCATGCCCCGCGTACAGCAGAAGGTGCGCGAGATCTTCGGGAAGGAGCCCCACCGGGGCGTCAACCCCGACGAGGTCGTGGCCGTGGGCGCCGCCATCCAGGCGGGCGTGCTGGCCGGCGAGGTGAAGGACGTGCTGCTGCTGGACGTCACGCCCCTTTCCCTGGGGATCGAGACGCTGGGCGGCGTGCACACGAAGCTCATCGAGAAGAACACGACGATCCCTACCCGCAAGAGCCAGATCTTCTCCACGGCGGCCGACAACCAGCCCGCCGTGAGCATCCACGTGCTCCAGGGTGAGCGGGCCATGGCCGGGGACAACAAGACCCTCGGGCGCTTCGAGCTGGTGGGGATCCCACCGGCGCCGCGCGGGGTGCCGCAGATCGAGGTCACCTTCGACATCGACGCCAACGGCATCGTCCACGTCTCCGCCAAGGACCTCGGCACCGGCAAGGAACAGAGCATCCGGATCACCGCCTCGAGCGGCCTCTCCAAGGAGGAAATCGACAAGCTCGTGCGCGAAGCCGAGTCCCACGTGGAGGACGACAAGCGCAAGAAGGACCTCATCGAGGCCCGCAACCAGGCCGATTCCCTCGTCTACCAGATCGAGAAGAACATCAAGGAATTCGGCGACAAGATCGACGCCTCGGAAAAGGCGAAGATCGAAGAGCACGTGGCCAAGGTCAAGAAGGCCCTGGAGGGAGACGACGCGGGTGCCATCCGCAGCGCCCAGGATGAGCTCGCCCGGGCCTCCCACAAGCTCGCCGAGGCCATGTACGCCAAGACGGCGGGCCAGCAGCCCGGGGCGGGCCCCGGCGCAGGCCCCGAGGCCGGGCCCAAGGCCGGCGGCAAGAAGGACGACAACGTCGTCGACGCGGAGTTCGAGGAAAACAAGTAACGGGACTTCACCCGGAAGGCCCGGCACTCCCGGTGAGTGCCGGGCCTTTCTTATTGCGGTCGTGCCCTTCCGCCCCGGCACCGGAGCGCCGGTTGAAATCTCCCGGCAAAAAGGTATATAGAGATTGGAAGATGATTTGCAAACCCCTCCAGTTTCTCCCGCTTGTCCTGGCGGTCTTGGCCGTCGCCGCAGGGGGTGTCGCTGCGGCCGATGAGCGGGTATCCGTCGGGGCGCTGCTGCCGCTCACGGGAAAGCAGGCGGCCCTGGGCAACCGGACCCTCGACGGGATCATCGCGGGGCTGGGGCTGTTCGACGGGAAGCGGCCCGCGGTGTCCGCGCTGCGCATCGAGAACTACGGGGACAACCCTGCGGATGCCGCCCGGGCCGTGGAAAAGCTCGCCGCGGAACCCGGGCTGATGGCCATCCTCGGCCCGCCCGAGACTGCCGCGGCGCGCGAGGCCGCCAGGGCTGCGCAGGCGGCCCGGATCCCCCTTCTCGTCCTGGGGCCCGTTGAGCTGCCCGATGGATCGCGGGATTACGTCTTCAGCGAGCTTCGCTCCGACCAACGGGAAGCCGTGACCCTCGCCTCCTACGCCGTAAAGGATCTGGGCCTGACCCGCCTCGCGATCTTCTACCCCGACAACGCCTACGGAACGGCCATGATGAGCGCATTCCGGGAGGAAGCCCAGCGCCTGGGGGGCAAGGTCCGTCGTATCCAGGCCTACAGGACGGACCAGACCGACTTCTCCGTCGAGATCCGGAAACTGGCGGCCTTCAAGAACCCCCGGCCTCCTGCGAAGAAAAAAGGGGCCGATGCGGCAAAGCCCGTTCCTCCCCCGAAGCTCGATTTCGACGCTCTCTACATCCCGGATGCATTTTCGAGGCTGCGGATGATCCTCCCGCAGCTCACGTTCCACGACGTGCGGGGGGCCCAGCTTCTCGGCACGTCCCTCTGGTATTCCCCCGAGGGGATCCGCAGGGAGGCGGAGTTCTTCGAAGGCGCCGTCCTGACGGCCCCCTTCTTTGCCGAGAGCGACAAACCGGCCGTGAGGGACTTTGCGGACACCATCTTCGGGGCCACGGGGAGGGAGCCGGACTACCGCGAGGCGCTGGCCTTCGACACGGCCCGGATGCTGGCGGAGGCCCTCCGGGACCGAAACGTCAAGGATCGGGCATCGTTGCGGGACCGTTTCAGCAAGATCGAGGCGTTCGATGGCGTCACCGGCTGGGTGAGCGTTTCCAGGACGGGGCAGATGCAGCGGAAATCGTTCATCCTGAAGGTGGAAGGGAAGAACATCGTGGATATCACTCCGGCGTACTGACAGGGTCCAGGGAAAAAACAGAGAAGGGCTTTTGATGCGTTTTTTGCTGACCAACGATGACGGGATCTATGCGCGCGGGCTGGGCGCGCTCTACCAGGAGCTGTCCAGGGACGCCGACTGTCTCGTCGTGGCACCCGAGATCGAGCAGAGCGCCGTGGGGCACGCCATCACGATCGCGAAGCCCCTGATGGTCAGACCCGCCCGGAAGAACGGCCAGTTCATGGGCTGGGCCGTGGCAGGAACGCCCGCGGACTGCGTCAAGATCGGCCTGAGGGAGCTCTCGGACAAGCCCGTGGATCTTGTCGTCTCGGGCATCAACCTCGGGGCCAACGTGGGCATCAACGTCCTGTACTCGGGAACCGTCTCTGCCGCGACGGAAGGCGCAATCCTGGGGGTCCCCTCAATCGCCGTCTCGCTGGGCACGCATAGCCGGGATGCGGACTTCGGCTTCGCCGCCCGCTTCGCCCGCAAGGTGGCCCGATTCATGCTCGAGCACAACCCGAACCGCCACATCCCCCTGAACGTCAACGTTCCCGCCATCCCGGAGAAGGATATCAAGGGCATCGTCGTCACCCGCCAGGGGCAGGCCCGGCTCATGGAGCAGTTCGAGCGGCGCACCGATCCCCGGGAAAATGTCTACTACTGGCTTGCCGGGGAGACGCAGGTCGCGGACTCGGAGGACAACGGAACGGACTTCCTGGCCCTGCGCAACGGCATGATCTCCATCACCCCCATCTACTACGACCTGACTCGCTACGACGTGATGGAGGAGCTGAGGGGAACAATCGGGAAGCTTACACGCTGAGAGCCGCACGCCCCAAGGCAAAGAAAATCCTCCTTCCATCCCCTTTTATAAAAGGGGAACGAGGGGGATTTTTTAGCGGGTCAGAAGAACGGGGATCCGGCTCTTGCGGACGACGTGAGAGGTGGTGCTCCCGAGCAGGAGCTCCTTGAAGCGGCTGTGCCCGTGGGTCCCCATCAGCATCAGCTCCACGGCCCCCTCGTCGATGAACTTGAGGATCTCCTTCTCCTCCTTCCCCCCGAGAATGATGACGTCCTTGTCGATGATGTAGTCGTCCAGGGCCGCTTCAACCTTCGCGCTCAGATCCGCCGAGAGCCTGGCCTGGTCCGTCACGATGAGCACCGTGAGCGGCCATCTGGCCTTGTCGGAGAGTTCGGCGGCGATCTTCAGTGCGCGCTCGGCGGGCGGGCTGCCGTCGTAGGCGATGCCCATGCTCTCGATCTCGATGAACTTCACCGGCGTCACCAGGACGGGCTTGCCGGCCTTCCGCACCACCGCCTCGGCCGTGGAGCCCAGCAGCACGCTGTGGCTCAGGGGATAGTGCTCGCCCCGCTGGGCCAGCAGGATGAGGTCGGCCCCCTGGCCTTCGCGGATGATCTCCTCGTCGATGATCCCCGTGACCTTACGGACGTCGGCCTTGAGCCCCTGCGCCTCGCAACGCCTGCGGAACTCGCCCAGGATGTTGTCGGCGCGCGCCTCGAGCGTCTTTTCGATGACGGAGAAAAATTCGGGACCGGGGCAGAGGCCGGCCGCGCTGCCGATGTCGTTGAGGACAGGTCCCTGGAGAACCTTGATGTCGATCACGTGGAGGCCCGTGAGGCGGGCGTCGAGCCTCCGGGCGATGTAGATCCCGTATTCGAGGGCCGTCCGGCTGTAGTCGGACCCGTCCGTCGGGATGAGGATGTCCCTGAACATCAGTCGTCCTCCTCTTCGTCCTCATCCGGATCGGCAGCCTTCGCCCTGGCGGCGCCGTCATCGGCCTTCTTCTCGAAATCGGCCAACTTCCTGAGCATCCGGTCGAACTCGTTTTCGTCGAGGTCCTCGTCGCCCAGCCCGATGGTCAGCGCCGCGGCCGAACCGGCTGCCAGCATCGTGTGGGCGCCGACGGTTTTCCCGCCCTTGAAGGTCGCCTGCTCCAAAAGCCGGCCGTCCCGGTCAAAGGCGGCATAGGGACCCTCCCGCTTCTCACCGCGGAAAGTCCCCTTTTCGCGGATCTGGCCGTTTTTGTAGTAGGAAACGTAATTTCCTTCGAACTTGCCGTCGAGGAAGGTCTCCTTCTCCTTGAGCTGCCCGTTGCGGTAGTAGAGCAGGTACTCCCCCTCGAGGCGGCCATCCTTGTTGTAGAACTCCTTCTCCCGGAGCTGCCCCGTCTCGTAATAGGACGTGTACTCGCCGACGATCCTGTCCTTCTCGAAGGTGCACTTCTCCCGGACCTTTCCGTCGCGATAGTACGAGGCCGCCTCCCCGTTTCGCTGCCCGTCCTTGAAGGACATCCTGACCAGGAGCTGCCCGTTCTCGTAGTAGGACTCGTAGATCCCGTCGAGCTTCCCCTTGAGGTAGTTTCGCCTCTCCCGGACCTGGCCCTTGTGGTAATGGGAGACATGCTCCCCGTCTTTGCGTTTCGGGGCAAAGAGATCCCAGTTCATGGTCGTCCGGTTCGATTCCTTGAAGGTATGGACGTTGGTTGGATATGGGCTACGCGTGAGAAGACAGAAGGTTGGAAGCTGTGAAGTGAAGAAGTTCGGCGGACCGGCTGCAGACGATTGTCTCCCGGCCTGTCCGAGCTTCGTAACCTCTCAACTTCATAACTTCTATGCGCGCAGCCGCTACAGCCCCAGTTCCTTGCGTATCTGCTCGACGGGGAAAAAGATGGCGTCCTGGCCCTTGAGCCCCCTGCGAAGGGCCCGCTCGTTCTGGTTCTCGAACTCCTTGAGAAGATCGATCAGGCGACGTTTTCCCTCGGGGGTCTTGACGGCCTCCCGCGGGGTGATGTTGCCGATGGCCGAGATCTTCTCGTCAATCCAGTTCTCGAACGGCCGGGACGTCGTCTCGCGGCCGATCAACGCCCCCTCCGGGAAGCCGGCGGACTTTTCCGGTGCGGCCGGTTCGGCCGGCTTCTCGACGCTCTTGTGGACGGTTGTCCGGTAGGCGATGGCCGTCCCGAACATCCTGTCCAGGATGGCGCGCAGGATCTCCGCCCGCTTTGCCGACGTGCACTGGACGACAAGCGAATCCCGCTTCAGGAAGAGGACGCCCGGGGCGCTCTGGAGAGACCCTTTCGTTCCCTCCCGCTGAAGCCAGTAGAAGCGAAGCACTTTCGCAGGCAGGGTCGCGCCGGGTTTGCGCGGCTCCGAGGCCGCGAACACGGGGGACCGCTCGATGGTGCCGAGAAACGTGTTGTAGTCGTCCACCCGGTACAGAAGGCTCGTGAGGGTGGACTTGTCGCCCTCGGGGTCGGCGGGCGTCTCGGGCCGCTCGGCGTTGCGCACGGCATTTTCGACGAGGGCGCAGATCTCCGCCGAGGCGCGCTTCAGGTAATCGCGGAAGTTTCGGTAGTTCTCCCTCTCCTCGTTGTAGATCTCAAGAAGGTTGATCTCGATGAACCGCCGGAGCTTCTGCGGGATGACGGTGATGGGCATGCCCCCGAGCAGCTGGTAGCCGCGGATCTCGATGAGGCCGCCGTAGAGAAGATCCCATTTGCAGAGCGTCTTCGCGGCGAACGCGTCGACGAGGGTGAACACCCGGTCGGCAAAAATATCCCGGATCTCAACCTCTTTCCCCGGATCGATCCGCTGAACCTCGTAGACGCTCAGCACGGAGCGGGAATAACTCTGCAGAATCTCCCGTTCCAGCGCGGAAAGCTGGTTCTTCCGGCGATCCAGGTAGAGTTCCGGAAAGGTCTTGTCGTATTCGTCGGTGACGAAGTACAGCGAGTACCAGGAGAGGAACCGGGAGAACTCTTCCTCGCTCTGGAAGTTGTCGTAGAGCTCGTCTTCGTCTTCGCCGTAAACGCCCCGCCCCTCGAAGTACTCGTAGAGAGCGAGCTCGTACTCCTCGTAAAACCGGTCGGAATTGGAAAAACGGGTGAGCCTGTAGTGGAGATCGGAAATGATCCTCCTGCAACGGGCGAGATCGAAGTCGATGACCTGGGCTGCCCGGTTTTCGGACGAGCCGCCCTGCCCGGCGGAAGGACCTCCGCGATCAACCGTTGACATGTTTGAATGACCTCCTGTCGCAATCGAACGCAAAGCCCAAGCGCCGTAACCGGTGCTCTCGCAGGCGCGCCCCGGGGCTTCACATCCTGATATGACAGACCCCCTTTCGTGTTGGTTTCATATCATGGATGGATGAAGATTATCGCATTTCGAAAGGACTGTCGAGAAAAAAAAGATGGGCTTTTCCCCATTTGATTACAAATGGTTAGATAGCACAGAGAGCGGTCTTTGCACGCCGTCAGGGCCTGTCACAAGGGGGGGGTGGAGAAGGGGGTCCGGGCTTCCGGCGTCCCTGCGTGGCTGTCCGGGTTTTCTCCCCGCGGAAGGATGCCTACGACAGGGCCGTGTGGGTTACGGAAAACAGGAGTCCCCCCACGAGAAAAAACCAGAATAACCAGTACATGGCCTTTCGCTTCAATTGCACAGCCTCGATTCCGACCCGCCCGAGCGGTCCCGTCGTCGGGCCCGCGGTGAGGGGTCTTGATTCCTCTTTCATACATCGGACTGCCGGGGCGAACCTTGAGGGTGCGGGGGAAGCGAGATCACCCCGGATGCCGGCAAAGAGTCCCGGCTACTTGGTCGCCTCGATGAGCCGCAGCGGGGGAACGCACAGGACGGCAAACCCGGTGCTTACGGAGGAGAACAGTTCACGCACCGGGACCCGCAGGTGACCGGGGGGCTGGTAGAAGGTCTGATAAGCGAGGAATTTCCCGCCCTTCCGCAGGATGCGGTAGGTGTTTCGGAGAAGTTCAATACGGTGGGCGGGCTGCAGAAAGGAGAACGGGATCCCTGAGAGCACGCAGTCCGCCTGCCCGGCCCCGGAGCGCCGGGCGATGTCGAGGACGTTTCCGGCGCAATCGTTGTAGATCAGGAGCCTGGGGTCCCCGCAGTTTCTCCGCAGAAGGCTGGTGAGGGCCCCGTTGCGCTCGATCGCGACCAGGAGGGCATCGGTGCTCATCCGCCGCAGAAGCTCGCGAGTGAAGACCCCTGTTCCCGGCCCGTACTCGATCACCACCCGCGCCGATTCCAGATCGATCCGGGAGCAGATTTTCTCCACGGCGAACCGGGACGTGGGCATCACGGACGCGACATGTCGGTCCTGCAGGAGGTTGCTCAGATAGGCAAAGGCACTCATGACGGGACTCCGGGGATGTCGCCGGGTCCCACGGCGCATTGGGGGACCGGCCTTGATGAACATCCGGGGAAGCGCCCGACAGGGGGGCCCGGGCGCCGGCATCGCGGCTTGCCGTGCCCGCTCGGGAAGGGGTCGATTGTCCTATTTGCCGCGAAAACGCTTGTATTTCATCCCCACCCCCGTCGGGGTGGTAAGGGTCAATTCCCCTCTCGTCACGGCGTACCCCCATTTCAGGGGCGCCCCGCTCTTCATCTGGATCTCGACCTTGTCCCTGTCGAGAACGCGGTAGCTGCCGGGGTAGGCCATTTTCTCCACGGCGCTGAAGAAGCTGACCGTTCCGTCGTCGAAGAATTCGATCGTGTCACCCCCCTGCACATCGCGCCGCCACTTGCCGAGAAGCATTTCCTTGCCTCGCAGGCGGGCAATCTCCGCCTCGTCCGGGACAGGCGCTGCAGGAGCCGGGGGCGCAATCTCCTGCGGGGCCTTCGGTTCCGGGGCCTTCACGGCCTCCTCCTGCAGGACGCCGGCACACCCGATCGCGGCGGGCATCAGGAACAGGCAGAGCAATTTTCGGATTCGGGCTTTTTCCATCGATGCGGGCTATCCGGTTCGTTCGGTTGCAGCGCCTTACTATGCATTTATCTCACGCCTCGACGCGTTCCGCAAGCCGGTATTCGTCATAGCGGTCGATGAGGCGGTCGAGGTACCGCGAGTTCATCTGCCTCGAGGCAAGCACCCGTTTCACCGGGGGCAGCTTCAGGATGGCCCCGAGAATGGAGGCCATCACCCGGTGGCTCCGGAGGGCCTGTGTGTCAAAGATCAGGTTCTGGAGCTTTTCCCGTTCCACTGCCATCAGCAGCAGCCGCCGGGCCGAGTCGACGGGCGTGATGACCCGTTCGGGGCGGCTGGCAAGGGTCATGGCGTCCGCCTTGCAGTTGCGGACGCAGACCCCGCAGCCCAGGCAGGCCTCCTCGTCGACGCGGGCCTTCTTTTTCGTTCGCTTCTTGGGGTCCGCGGCGGAGACGAGAGACACGGCCCCGATGGGGCAGACGTCGACGCACCGGCCACAGCCCGTGCACGTGTTCCCGTCCACGGCAGGCAGGAAGTTGGTCGTGTGGACGGGGTGCAGGTGAGCGAACTTGCGGGCGGCGATCATGGCCTCGCAGCAGCACCCGCAGCAGTTGCAGATGAAGCTCACCTGCCGCTGGACGTTCTCGCCGAACTGGACGAGGTTGTGCTCGTAGGCCCGCTCCAGCAGTCCCATGCACTCCGACACCGTCGCGGGGCGAATGATCCCGTGGCGGATGAGGGAGGCGGCGGGGCGGTTGAAGGTCATGCAGATGTCCATGGGGGCGTCGCAGGCCTTCCCCACGTGGCCCATCTTGTGCCGGCAGTAGCACATGGCGATGCCGATGTGCGTGGCCGTCCGGATGATGTGGCTTGCCCGCTCGTAGTCGAGCACGTGAAGGCCGCTGTCGGCGGGCAGGGCCGGTTCCTGGACAAGGGCGCGCCCCAGCTGGGTCTCGCCGGCGACGAAGAGGGCCTTGATGAAGTCCTCCTCCACGTTGATGTACTGGTAGTACAGCTCGCTCAGGGCCTTCTGGTCCAGGTCCGCCCGCAGTCGCATGAGCGAGAACTCGAAAAAGCCCGCCATCGGCGGCGGCAGGATGTAGACCCGATTGCCGTTCTCCACGATGTCCAGCAGGATTCCCCGATCGGCAAGACCGTCCAGGATGCCCGCAGCCTTCCCTTCCGCCACGTTCCAGACCGCAGCGGCCTTCCTTGCATCGAAGGGCCGGATGGGCAGCAATGAGACGAGCTCCGCTTCCTTCTCCGAGAACAGCATCCGGAGGATCCCGTAGAGAAGCTCCGACGGCGGGGCGCCCTGGGGGAACCGGTTGATGCGCTCCGCGAGGCGGTGATAGGCGTTCTTGAGGTGCAGATGGGCCACGGCTGGGCTCCGATCCTTCGGATAACTTATTATAATTTTACCAGAGGATGAGGCCCGTTTACAACCGGCTCTTACAAGAGGTTGAGAAGGTAAGAAGGTTGGATATGGCACCTTCTGCCTTGCAAGCCGACCGGCATCCGACAATTCACGTAGAGCCAGGAATAGCGACACCCGTTGACAGACCCCCCTCTTTCCCTATATTGAGGTCCTCAGCGTGAAGGGGGATTGAGAGCATTGCCGTCGCCATCGGATAGACTGAAGCGCCTCCGGGCAAAGCTGCACACTGTGATGCGGGCAGACCGCGTCGCCCTGCTCCGGGACCTGGGGAAGCTGCAGTACGTGAAGAACCCCGGGGATCTCGAGCAGGCCGCGGGTCGGCTGGAGAGGCGGCTGGGCCTTGCCGCCGCGAAGAAGGAAAAGCGCCGGGCGAATCTCCCCCGCGTGAGCTACCCCGGCGCCCTTCCCATCGCCGCGAGGCGGGCCGACATCGTCAGGGCCATCCGCGAAAACCCCGTGGTCATCATCACCGGGGAGACCGGATCGGGCAAGACGACGCAGATCCCCAAGATGTGCCTCGAGGCGGGGCGGGGCCTCGACGGCCGGATCGGATGCACCCAGCCGCGCAGGGTGGCCGCCGTCACGGTGAGCCAGCGGATCGCCGAGGAGATGGGGGAGGACCTCGGCCGCACGGTGGGCTACAAGATCCGCTTCGAGGACCGCACGTCTCCCGAGGGCTTCATCAAGATCATGACCGACGGGATCCTCCTCATGGAGGCCCAGGCCGACCCCTTCCTCGACGCGTACGACACGATCATCGTCGACGAGGCCCACGAGCGCAGCCTCAACATCGACTTCGTGCTGGGCATCCTGAAAAACCTCCTGCGGCGGCGCCGGGACCTCAAGATCGTCATCACCTCCGCCACGATCGACACGGAGAAGTTTTCCGCCGCATTCGGGGGGGCCCCCATCATCGAGGTCTCGGGGCGCCTGTACCCCGTGGAAATCCGCTACGAGCCCCCCGAGGAAGACCCCGAGGAGATCACCCATGTCGAGGCCGCCGTGCGGGTGGTCGACGGGATCCTCGACGAAGTCGAAGGCGGCGATATCCTGGTCTTCATGCCGACGGAGCAGGACATCCGCGAGACCTGCGACCTGCTCGAGGGGCGCGACCGCCGGGACATCAGGATCCTGCCCATGTACGCGAGGCTCCCCTCGCAGGAGCAGCGCCGGGTCTTTGTCCCCATCCAGGAACGCAAGGTCGTCGTGGCCACCAACGTCGCCGAGACGTCCATCACGATCCCCGGCATCCGCTTCGTCGTCGACACGGGGCTGGCCCGCATCGCCTATTACAACCCCCGGACGAGGACTTCGGGGCTTCCCGTACGGGCCATCTCCCGAAGCAGCGCCGATCAGCGGGCGGGCCGCTGCGGCCGCGTGGAGCACGGCGTGTGCATCCGGCTCTACTCCCGCGAGGACTACGAGAGCCGGGCCCTTTACACGCCCCCCGAGATCCTGCGCTCCAACCTGGCCGAGGTCATACTCCGTATGCTTGCCCTGCGGATCGAAGATCCCGCAGTGTTCCCCTTCGTGGACCCGCCCGCGCCGAAGAGCATCCGCGGCGGTTACGATATCCTCGAGGAGCTCGGCGCCATCGAGCGCGAGGAAAACGGAAACGGGACATCCCGCTGGCGCCTCACCGAACGGGGCCGCCGGATGGCGCGCCTGCCGCTGGACCCCCGGATCTCCCGGATGATCCTCGAGGCCGAAAAGGAGGGCTGCCTGGCCGACATCCTCGTCATCGCCGCGGCGCTCAGCACCCAGGACCCGCGCGAGCGTCCGGCCGGGAAAGAGAAGGAAGCCGACTCGGCCCAGGCCTCGTTCGTGAACCCCGCATCGGACTTCCTCACCCTGCTCACCCTCTGGGGGCGCTTCCACGAAAACGCGGCGGGCGCGAAGACCGCGGGCCGGCTGAGGCGGTTCTGCCGCGACCATTTCCTCTCCTTCCGCCGGATGAAGGAATGGCGCGACGTGCACGGCCAGATCAGGGAGATCGTCGAGGAGGAGTCCCCCGCGCACGGGGGAAAGGCCCGGGCCAAGGTCCCCGACGGCGACCCCCAGGCCTGGTACGGCCGGATTCACCGCTCGGTGCTGAGCGGCTACCTCTCGAATATCGCCGTGAAGAAGGAAAAGAACACCTACAGCGCAACGGGCGGCCGGCAGGTCGTGATCTTTCCCGGATCGGGTCTCTACAATCGCGGCGGCGACTGGATCGTGGCGGCGGAACTCGTGGAGACGACTCAGCTCTTTGCGCGCACCGCCGCCAACATCGACCGGGACTGGCTCGAGGCCCTGGGCGGCAGCCTCTGCCGCTCCACCTACTTCAACCCCCGCTGGGACCGCAGGCGGGGCGAGGTGACGGCCACCGAGCGCGTGAGCCTCTACGGCCTCGTGATCGTCGAGGAGCGCCGCGTGTCCTTCGGCCGCATCGACCCCGGAGAGGCGACGCAGGTGTTCATCCGCGAGGCCCTTGTGCCGGCCGAGATCGACAGGCCCCCCGCCTTTCTCGCACATAACCGGGATCTCATCGAACGGGTGCGGGATATGGAGAACAGGCTCCGCAGGCGCACGCTGCTCACCACGGACGACGTCCTGGCCGCTTTCTACGAGGAACGGCTCCGGGAGGTCTTCGACGTCCGGAACCTGCAGAAGATGATTCGGGACCGGGGGAGCGACGCATTTCTCCGGATGACCGAGGAGGACGTGCTCCGGCAGGCGCCGGACCCGGACGAACTGGCCCTTTTCCCCGATGCGCTGCCCGCGGGCAGGCTCGCGCTTCCCCTGAGCTACCGGTTCAGCCCGGGCGATGCCGCCGACGGGGTGACCCTGAAGCTGCCGGCCAGCGCGCTCACCGGTCTCAAGCCCGAGACCCTCGAGCGGGCCGTCCCGGGACTGCTGCGCGAGAGGGTGACGGCGCTCGTCAAGGCCCTTCCCCGGGACATCCGCAGGCACCTCGTCCCCGTCCCGCAATCGGTGGAGACCATCCTGCGGGACATCGGGGAGAGCAAAGGATCGCTGCCTGCGGCCCTCTCGGGAAGCCTGAAGCGCCGGTTCCGGCTCGACGTGCCCCTTTCGGCCTGGGACCTGGAGGGGCTGCCCGATCACCTGAAGCTCCGCTTCGCCGTCGTGGACGCAAAGGGAAAGGAGCTTCGCTCGACACGGGACATCGAATCTCTCAGAAAGGACCGGCTGGAAGAAGAGGAGTCCCGGGCCTTCGGCCGTGCCAGGGCGGACTGGGAGCGGTCGGGGGTCAGGGGATGGGAACTCCCCGGACTTCCCGAGGAAATTCCCGATGAAATCCAACTGGACGCACGCAACATCCTCGAAGGGGTGGCCTACCCGGCCCTCACCCCCGCCGGCGAGGCGGTCGACCTGCGACTGCTGAGAAACCGCAGGGAAGCGGAGGAGACACACCGGTCCGGTGTCCGGACCCTGCTGACCCTCCGCTTCAGGAAGGATCTGGAGACGCTGCGACGCTACCTCGCCCTGCGGGGGGAGATGAAGGTCTGGTCCGCCTACTTCGGGGGGGCCAGGACGCTGGAAGACGGTCTTTACCAGGGCCTGCTCCGCCGTCTCCTGGAGAAGGACATCCGCACGCGCAGGGCTTTCGAGGATTATGCGCGAACCCTCGGGCAGGAGTTGCTGAAGGCGCCCCAGAAGCTGCTCGAAGAAGTGGAGCCCGTCCTGCGGGCCTATCACGAGACCCGCCAGGCCCTCGCGGGGCTCGAGGCGGCCAACCTCTCGAACCGGACGGTTCTCGGCTTTCTCGGTCAGATGCGCGCCGAACTGGAGCGGCTGCTCCCCGTTTCGTTCCTGGAGCGCTATGACAGGGAGCGCCTCCCCCAGCTTGCCCGTTATCTCAAGGCCCTGCAGATCCGCGCCGAACGGGGGGCCGTGCATCTCGACAGGGACCGGGCGCGGGCCGCCGAGATCCGTCCCTACGAGGAGAAGCTCGACGAACTCCTGAAGGCTCTCACCCCCGGGGCTTCGCCCGACAAGGCAAGGGCGGTCCACGAGTACCGCTGGATGGTGGAGGAGTACCGGGTGTCGCTCTTCGCCCAGGGAATCAAGACCCCTTATCCCGTCTCGCCGAAGCGCCTGCAGGGCAAGGTCGAAGAAATCGAGGCCATGGGTTAAAATTTCGCTGGGATTTCGCAGGCAGATGTAATAAAAAGTGGCGTTTCAAAGGCAGCGGGGATATCCCCGTACCCCACCGACAAGGATAGCTGTCCGTGGAAAAGACGATGCTGATCGTGGACGACGAGATGACCGTCCGGGAGATCTTCAAGGATTTCTTCGAGGCATCCGGCTACCAGGTCCTGACGGCGGAAGGCGCCGACAACGCCATCGAGCTCCTCCACGATCGGGAAATCGACGTGATCTTCCTCGATCTGCGACTCTTCGGGACCAACGGGCTCGAGTTGGGCCGCCGCATCCGCAAGGAAAAGCCGCTGTCCATCCTATTTGCCATCACGGGGTGGGCCGGCCTCTTCGAGGTCGAGGAGTGCAGGGAGGCGGGATTCGACGACTTCTTCATCAAGCCCGTGGAATTCGACATGCTCCAGAAGGCCGTTGAAGACGCCTTCGAACGGGTCGAGCGGTGGAGGAAAAGATAGGGCTCTCGGCCGATGCGCCCTTGACAACCGGGAAGGCGTCATTAACTTTAATGCGGCCCGGTTCATTTGCGCCTGTCATTCAATACCATCACACATAGAAGCAAACGGAGGAGGACTCGATCATGCCAGCGAAGGAAATCCTATACGATGCGACCGCGCGGGAAAAAATCGCCAAGGGGGTCAACACCCTGGCGGATGCCGTCAAGGTGACCCTGGGGCCGCGGGGCCGCAACGTGGTCATCGAGAAGAATTGGGGGGCCCCCACGATCACCAAGGACGGCGTCACGGTGGCCAAGGAGATCGAGATGGAGGACATCTTCGAGAACATGGGCGCCATGATGGTCCGGGAAGTGGCCTCCAAGACGTCCGACCAGGCAGGCGACGGCACGACGACGGCAACCATCCTCGCGCAGGCCATTTTCCGCGAGGGGGCCAAGCTCGTGGCGGCGGGCATGAACCCCATGGAACTCAAGAAAGGGATCGACAGGGGCGTCGAGCTGATCGTAGGGGAGCTCGAAAAAATCGCCAAGCCCGTCAAGGACAAGCAGGAAATCACCCAGGTCGGGACGATCTCGGCCAACAACGACACCGAGATCGGCAAGATCATCTCCGATGCCATGGACAAGGTCGGCAAGCAGGGGATCATCACCGTCGAGGACAACAAGTCCATCGACACGGTGCTGGATTTCGTCGAGGGCATGAAATTTGACCGCGGCTTCATCTCTCCGTACTTCATCACCAACATGGAGAAGATGGAGGCCGTCCTGGAAGACGCTCTCATCCTGATCACGGACAAGAAGATCAGCAACATGCAGGAGATCCTGCCGCTGCTCGAACAGGTGGCCAAGACAGGCAAACCCCTCATGATCGTCGCCGAGGACGTGGAGGGCGAGGCCCTTGCGACGCTCGTGGTCAACAAGGTCCGGGGCGTTCTCAAGTGCGCCGCCATCAAGGCCCCCTACTTCGGGGACCGCCGCAAGGGCGCCCTGCAGGATATCGCCGTGGTCACCGGCGGCAAGGTGATCTCCGAGGAGATGGGGGTCAAGCTCGAGTCGGCATCCGTGAAGGACCTCGGGCGTGCCCGCCGGATCGTCATCGACAAGGACAACACGACCTTCATCGACGGCGCGGGGAAAAAGGCGGACATCGACGAGCGCGTACGGCAGCTCAAGAAGGAAATCGAGATCATCGAGCAGGACTACGACCGCGAGAAGGCGATGGAGCGGCTGGCCAAGATGACCAGCGGTGTCGCGATCATCAAGGCGGGCGCCGCAACGGAGATCGAGATGAAGGAAAAGAAGGCCCGCATCGACGACGCCCTGAACGCGACCCGCGCGGCCGTCCAGGAAGGCATCGTGCCGGGCGGGGGCGTGGCCCTCATCCGCTGCGCGGGGGCCCTGGCGAAGGCCAAGCTCGAGGGCGATGCCCGTTTCGGTCTCGACATCGTCCGCAAGGCCATCGAGGAGCCCCTGAAGATGATCGCGAAGAACGCCGGCTACGAGGGCTCCGTCGTCGTGGAGAAGGTCCGCGAAAAGAAGGGGTCCTTCGGGTTCGACGCCGACAGCGGCGAATACGTGGACATGATGAAGGCGGGCATCATCGACCCGGCCAAGGTGGCCCGGCTTGCCCTGCAGAACGCGGCGTCGGTCGCGTCGCTGCTCATCACCACCCGCACCATGGTGGGTAAGAAGGCCGAACCGGAAGAGGCATAAGAAGCCCAGGAAGCCGCAAAACGAATATTCCGCAAGAAGCGTTCCTGCCCCCGGGGAAGCCCGATCTTCCCCGGGGGCTCTTTCCTCAACGAACCGCACACCGACCGGGAGGAGCGACGGGACGCACCATGACCCCCTCATCGAAATCCCCGTCCATGGACAACGTCATCATGATGCCCGCCTCGCGAGGGGCGATCCTGCTGCGGGAGTTCGACCGTCTCGGCGGCCGGGAGATCCTGGAGCGCATCCTGCGGGAGCACAACCCCCGTTCCGTGGTCGAGTCGTTCCCGGCCGGCGATTTCTACTGGATCGTCAAGAAGGTGGGCGCAGACGACTGCCTGCCCCTGCTGGAGCTGGCCACCCCTGACCAGTGGCAGCACCTGCTGGACCTGGAGATCTGGGACCGCGACGAGCTCAATGCGGCAGAGGCCCTGGCCTGGCTCAAGCTGCTTTTCGAGGCGGATCGGCCCAGGACAGTCCGGTGGCTCCTCAACGAGGGGAACGCCCTGATCTATTACATCCTGCAAAAAAACATCGAGGTCATGGTCCGGGAGGAGGACGACAAGGAGTTCGAGATCCCCGAGGGGTTCTTCACCCACGACGGGGTCCTGTTTCTGAATGCCCTCGACCCGGAGTCCGAGCCTTTCCTGAAGGAACTGACGGGCGCCGTAGCCGCAGCCAGTCTGCCCGCGTTTCAAACCCTGATGACCAGCCTCGCCAGCACGGTGCCCTCCGAGATGGAGGAGGGGATGTACCGGATGCGAAACGTGCGCCTGGCCGAGAGCGGTTTTTTACCCTTCGAGGAGGCCGTTTCCATATACTCCGCCCTTTCTCCCGGGCAATTGAAGCGCGAGGGAAAGCTGGCCACCATCGATGTGGCCGCCACAGACGAATCGGCGGCCCTCATTCCCTTCCTGCCGCTTCACGAGGGCGTGCAGGAGGGCTGCCTGCGGGATGCGATCTCCGGTATCCGGGACCCCCTGGTCCTCGATCGGCTTCGCCTGGAGTTCGCAGGGCTGGCAAACCGGATCGCAGCCGTGGAGGGGCTCGCCCGGATGGAACTCGACGGGCTTGTCGGGATGACCCGCAAGGCTGCCGGGTACATCACCATTGCCCTGGAAGAGATGACGGGAAAAGACCGCGAAGCCGCGGCGGCCCTGCTCACGCAGAACCCGCTGGAGTCGGTTTTTCGCGTCGGCTTCGGGTTTGTCCTGCGGCTGAAGAGGGTGGCCGAGAACTGGCGGCGGATCGCCTGGTTCCGGAAGGCGGGCTTCGAGAACGGCTTCTGGGGCGAGGAGCGCGGCGAGCTGCTGTCGGGGCTCCTTTTGAAGAGACCGCTGCTGTACGCGGGCCTTGCGGACGGGGTGCTCTACAGGGATTTTTCCGGGGCCGAAGACCTCTCGGGGGCGAGCCGGGCCCTCATGAAGCTGATCGCCCTGGACGGCTTCATGAACGCCCTGACGGAACGATCCCCCCTCGATCACGATACGGCTGCACGCGAAGGCCTGACCTTCCTGCACCTGCTCTTCACATTCTGGGCCCGCAAACGGCTCGGGCTCGAACCCGGCTTCGCGGCCATCACGCCCGACGAGGCGCGATCCCTTTTCGCAGCCCTGCGCGAGGGCGAGACGGCGCCGCCTTACCGGATGAACCGCCACAAGGATGCTTTCGTCGAGGAGATGCTCGCCTGTGCGGAAGACTTGCAGGGTGAATTGCGCGCCTCCCTGCGGGAGGAATTGACGGGAGACTGGGACGAGTTTCGCGAGGAGTACGAGGAGGTGCCCCCTGCCGACACGGACATGAAACACAACCCCTTCCTGATGATCCGGTGATTGGGGAAAGAAGCCCCAAGCCGCAAGACAAGAAAATCCCCCTGCTTTATTTCCGTCATCCTGCAATATGGAATCTCGCCTTGGAGACTCTGCGTTGGTGAACCCGGAGCATTATATGCAACGGATGTCAAACCCATCTTAACGACCCGTCCAACCTGAAGTGACTTTTTTACCAACGCCGCCTTGGACCTCAAACCAATCATCTGGAGGAAAGGCCATCACATAGATCAGTCTGAATGATTGAGGTTTAAGGCTTTTGCCATCATTCTCACTTCCCGGTACTGGAGTTGTCATGTACAGCATTCGATTCTTCCTCAACCTCCCGTTTTCACCGTCCCAGCTTTCAAGCATTAAAGGACAAGAACCATTCGCATTGCATAGATCATTGATGAGGGCCGCAGTCTGGAGCATCTCTTTTTCCCCGCTGAAATAGAATTCGACGATGCCCTGCCCTATAAAAAGGCAGAAGATTAAAAGAATAGAACCCATCGTCAACGTTTTCACTACGGTTTTCTTTTTCATAGTATCCTTTTCCATAACTTATTCTAATCTTGTTGAGCCCGTTTTCGCGTCTCATTATGACGCCGTATGAGGATCAGTCTGACATCCCTCCCCAAAAGCCTGTTCACTCGCATCTAAAACCGCTCTCCCGCGCCGCTCTCGGTTGCGCCGATGACAATCCGGGGGCAATCAATCATGGTTGCATCCCCTGTCTGCAGGGCTTGAGCGTCCCGTTTTTCCTGAGGTTCTTGCAAGAAAAAGGCCTTTCACATCAGCACGAGGATTCCCTTGCGCGCAAGGGCGACGATCGAGGCATTCAGGATCGTCATGGCGAAAAGAGGTTCGCCGGCATGTCTGCGGATCCGGACATGTGGCTGGAATCAGAACGCAAATGGGGCGGCGCATGATGCACCGCCCCATTTGCGTCATTTTTACGCACCGCCTCTGAAAAAGGAGGAGTTGCGTCTGTCGCCAGTCCTGGAACCTGCCCCTAGTTCTTCGCCACCAGGCGCCTGACCGCGGCTTCGAGCCCGTCCAGCGTCAGCTCATACATGGGAAAGACCTGGCGGATGATGCCGATGGTGCGCACGCGATCCCACTCCCACAGGGCGGCGGGATTGAGCCAGACGGCGTGGCGGAAGACGCTCGCGAGAAACTTGAGCCGGTCGATGCTCGGGCGGGTGCTTCGCTGCGTGTAGTCGATGGCGCCGCCTGCGTACATGAGCTCGTAGGGCGACATGCTCGCATCGCCCAGGACGATGAGCCTCGTCTCGGGATCGCGCAGGGCGAAGTCGTCGAGGCGCTCGGGCCGGTAGTATCGCTGGGGGTCCTGCCAGACGACGTCGTAGACGGAATTGTGGAAGTAGTAGGTCCGGAGGTCCTTGAACTGCGAGCGCGCATAGCTGAAGAGGGTCTGGACGATATCCACGTAGGGCTCCATGGACCAGCCGCCGTTGTCGATCAGGAGGATGACCTTGAGGCGGTCCGTGAGCCTGCGGTCGAAGACGATCTCGATCTCGCCTGCGTTTCTCATCGTCTCGCGGATCGTCTTGTCCACGTTGACGAGGTCCTTGGGGCCTGCGGGCACCATCCGGCGCAGCCGCTTGAGGGCCTCGCCCATCTGGGCCTGCGTGAGGGGCCCGTCCTGGGAGTAGTCCCGGTATCGCCGGTCCATGGCGACCTTGATGGCCGACTTGATGCGAGAGACGCCGCCCACGCGCATTCCCTCCGGGTGACGGCCCGAGTGCCCCACGGGCGAGGTGCCCCGCGTGCCGATCCAGCGGCTGCCGCCGTGATGGGCCTCCGTCTGTTCCTTGAGCCGGTCGAGGAAATACTGGATGAGTTCCTCGGGAGTCATTTTCTTTAATTCATTTTCGTCCACGCCGAAGGCCGCCGCCACGCCGGCCGGGTCCTTCAGCCACTCCTCGAGAAGGGCCTTCGCGATGTCGGTCAGCTCGTGGGTCTCGGGGTCTTTCAGCTCGACGCCCCGGAAGTGGTGGAGGAAGACCTGGTCGTAGAGGTCGAAGTATCGCTCGCTTTTCACCAGCAGTGACCGGGCGACGGTGTAGAAGTCCTCGAGCGAGGTCACGAGCCCCAGCGCCAGCGCCTTCTGCAGGCGCAGGTAGGAGGTGGGCGTCACGGGGACGCCCCGGTCGCGCAGGGTGTAGAAGAACTGGACGAACACGTCTTTCCCCTATCGCTTGAATCTCGCGATGGCCTTGGCGGCGAGGGTCAAATCGCCGCTCTTCTTGTAGAGGACCCCCAGGTAGGGGACCTCGCCCCGCTGGAGCAGGGCCGGCCTGAAATCGGGGTCCGAACGCAGGGCCCGGACCCAGTTGATGAGCTCCCGCGTGGCTGGCTTCTTTTCGACGCCCCCGATCTCCCGGAGCCGGTAGAAGGTCTGGATGCAGGCCTGCGCCATGTCCTCGCTGAGCTTCGGGAAGTGCACCTCCACGATGCGGCGCATCATCTCCGGCTCGGGGAAGGCGATGTGGTGGAAGTTGCATCGCCCCAGGAAGGGGTCCGAGAGGTCCTTCTTGGCGTTGGAGGTGATGATGACGACGGGGCGGTTTCTCGCTTTGACCGTCTTGTCGATCTCGATGATGTCGAAGGACATCTGGTCGAGCACGTCGAGCATGTCGTCCTGGAAGTCCGTGTCGGCCTTGTCGATCTCATCGATGAGCAGGACCGTCTTCTCGTCGGCGACAAAGGACTGGCCGATCTTGCCCATTCGGATGTAGGCCTCGATGTCGCTCACGTCGCGCGTCGAGTCGCCGAAGCGGCTGTCGTTGAGGCGCGTCAGCGTGTCGTACTGGTAGAGGGCCTCGACGAGCTTCATGCTCGACTTCACGTTAAGGGTGATCAGCGGCATGCCGAGGCTCTCGGCAATGGCGTAGGCCAGCATCGTCTTTCCCGTACCGGGTTCGCCCTTCAACAGAAGCGGCATCTCCAGGGCCATGGAAATGTTGACGATCTTTGCGAGCTCTTCGTCGAGAACGTATTTCGAGGCCCCCCGGAACGCCTGGGGTTTCTTTTCCTGTTCCTTCATGGTTCGCTCCGTCGGCTGTTGTCGTGCTGCGGCAATGCAAACCCCCGGAAGGAAATCCCGGGGGTGAATGGTTCTACTCCAGATCCGGAAATTTTTCCACGGCAAACATGGGGGTCATTCGAACTCGGAAAGGTCGAACCCTTCCTGCTCCATCGTCTCCCGCACCGCCGCGATATCCTTGTGGCCTTCGACGGCGGCCTGGATCGCCTTTTCGCCGTGCAGGTCGCCCAGGAGGATGGCCCCTGCGACGGCGTGGTTCTCGATGATGAGCTTGCGGTAGACGCACTTTTCCTTGTCCGAGAGAACGACGCAGTCATCGTCGCCCTCGGCGTCGATGTCCCCCATGGAGACGAGATCGATCCCGGCGACCTTGAGACGGTGCGACTGCAGGGTCCCCTCGTAGACCGTTTCCTTGCCCGCCATGTTGGCCCCGGCCGCGCGGCCCTGGGCCATGGCGGGGGGCCAAATGCCGTAGTAGACGCCACGGTGCTCGACTAGGTCGCCCGCGGCATAGATGTCCTCGATGCTTGTCCGGAGCCTGTCGTCGACCTGAACGGCCTTCCCGATCCTCAGACCCAGCTTGCGGGCCAGGGTGAGGTCCGGGGCGGCGCCTGCCGAGAGGAGCACCATGTCCGTCTCCAGGGTCCTGCCGTCCTCCAGGGCGACGGCGAGGCGGCCGTCGAGACACGCGATCTCCCGGGGGGTGACGCCGAGGTGGAACGTGAAGCCCATCTCCTCGAGGCGCCTCCGGAGAAAGACGGCGCCTGCGGCATCCATCTGCTTCGGCAGCAGGCGCTTGTTGCGCCCCACGACGGCCACCTGCATCCCCCGCTTGCGAAGCCCGTTGCCCGCCTCGATCCCGAGTATCCCCCCGCCGATGACAATCAGGTCCTTCGCCTTCTCGACCCATCGGATCATGGCCTCGGCATCGGCTGCGGTGTGAAGGGTGAAAACCCCTTCGAGGCCGTTTCCCGGCATTCTCGGGACGACGGCGTGGCTCCCCGTGGCCAGCAGGAGCCGGTCGTATGTGTAAATTTTCCCGTCAGAGGCGGCGACGATTTTCTCGGCGGGACGGACATCGGTGATCTCCGTCGAAAGATGGACCTCGATGTGGTTCTTCTCGTACCAGGCACCGTCGTGCAGGGTGAACCCCCTGAGGGCCTTCTCCCCAGCCAGGTACTCGGGAAGGGCGGGCCTGTAATAGTAGAAGTACCCCTCCCGGGTGAACATCCGGATCTCCGACTCAGTATCGAGCTTCCGGATGGCCTCGGCAGCGGCATTGCCCGCCGCCCCGCTGCCGACGATGACATAGCGATTCATCTTTTTCCCTTTTTGTTCCCTGCATTTGAGAATCGATTACAGATTACACCTCGAAAGAGGGACTCGTCAAGATGCAACCAACCTCTTGTTTTCGTTATTATTTGTTACTATTTGTTGCTCTTTGTAATATTTTTTACTATTATTTTTATTTTGGAGGTGACCATGTCTGACGAGATGATGAGCACGAAGGGCGTCGCCGCCTACCTGGGCATCAACGAGAAGCAGGTGTACGCCCTCATCAAGGCGGGGCGCATCCCCGGGACCCGGGTCACGGGCAAGTGGGTCTTCCCGAGAAAACTCATCGACGAGTGGATCGAGGAAAGCGCGCGAGGAGGTCTGAAGCAGGCACGGGAGAAGAGCCGAACCGTCGAGGGAGCTCTTCTGGCCTCGGGAAGCAACGATCCGGTGCTGGACTTTCTTCTCACGGGCCTGCGGCAGTCGCACCCCGATTTCTACTTTTTCTGCGCCAACACGGGGAGCACCGAGGGGCTGAAAGCGCTGGGGGCGGGGCACACGGACATCGCTTGGACCCACCTGCTCGACGCGGAGACGGGGCGCTACAACACCCCCTTTATCGCCAGGTATCTCCCCGGGGTGAAGACCGTCCTGGTCCACCTCTTCCGCCGCGAGATCGGCATCGTCACCGCTCCGGGAAACCCAAAAAAAATCAAAGGGTTCGAAGATCTTCCCGTTGGTGGTGTCCGTTTCGTGAACCGCCAGGCGGGCTCGGGTACGAGGCTTTTGCTGGACAGCGAACTGGGAAAACGGCGCATCCCGCCCGAGGGTATCGCGGGGTATGACCGCGAGGTCTACACCCATGTCGAGGTGGGGCTCTCCATCCTCTCGGGCGAGTCCGACGCGGGACTTGCCACGGTAGCCATCTCGCGCCTGATGGGGCTTCACTTCATCCCCGTAGCCCGTGAGGACTTCGACATGGCCCTGGGGCAGTCGACCTACTTTCACAGGGGAATCCAGGCCCTCATGGACATCCTGCGCTCCCCCGGGTTCCGCGGGCGTTTCGAGATACTGGGAGGCTACGGGTTCGAGGATTCGGGGAAGATTCTCTATTCCAATATCTAGAAGAAGGAGGAACGCGATGAAAAAGAGTCTGTTAGCGGCGTTGTTGAGCGTCCTGCTCCTCGTGCCCGGACTTTGCTGGGCGCAAAAGGGCGGCTTCGTCTTCATGGCCAGCACCATCGGCCCCATCGACTCGGGGATTGTGGCGGCGCTGGAGGATCAGTTCGAAAAGGAGACCGGCATCCGGGTCCGCCACGTGGGCGCAGGGACCGGAGCCGCCCTGAAGATCGGTGAAAAGGGCAACGTGGATCTCGTCATGGCCCACGCAAAGGCCCTGGAGGAGAAGTTCATCGCCGACGGCTACGGCACCGAGCGGATCCCCCTCATGTACAACGACTTCGTCATTCTCGGCCCGGCGGCCGACCCAGCCAAGATCAAGGGAATGAAAACGGGCGCCGAGGCCCTGAAGACGATCGCCGCGAAGCAGGCGCTCTTCATCACCCGCGGCGACAAGTCGGGGACCCACGTGGCTGAGATGGACATTTGGGCGAAGGCCGGGATCAAGCCCGCCGGCCCCTGGTACGTCACCTACGAGAAAGGGACCCTGGGGAATGCCCCGACGACGCGCTACGCCGACGAGAAGGGGGCTTATGTTTTCATGGACCGGGCCACCTATCTCTCGCTGAAAAAAGAGATCAAGCTCGTCATCCTCGTGGAAAAGGACGAGGCCCTGCTGAATTACATCTCTCTCATCCCCGTGAACCCGAAGAAGTTCCCCCGTGTGAACCACGCCGATACGATGACCTTCGTCAAGTGGCTCACCGACCCGGCGAAAGGACAGAAGATCATCGCCGATTTCGGCAAGGACAAGTACGGCGCCCCCCTCTTCTTCGCCAACTCGAAGGAGTGGCAGGCCGCCCAAAAGAAGAAGTGAGGAAGAGCGGAGCATCGGAAGAGCGGAAAAGAATGAAAAATTACGTAAAAGGAGTGTCGATATGAAAAGATTTTTCGCCTCATGGTTCCTGTTCGTGTTGCTGGCTTCCCTCGTTGTGCTCCAGGCCACGGCAGCGGCGCAGCCGGCGCAGAAAAACGTCATCCTTGCCACGACGACAAGCACCCAGGACTCGGGGCTTCTAGACGTCCTGATCCCCATGTTCGAGAAGAAGACGGGCTACTTCGTGAAAACGATCGCCGTGGGCTCCGGCCAGGCCATGGCCATGGGCGCCAAGGGCGAGGCCGACGTGCTGCTCGTGCATTCGCAGGCCGCGGAAAAGAAGTTCATGGCCGACGGCAACGGCGTGGAGCGCCGAATCGTCATGCACAACGATTTCATCATCGTCGGCCCTCCGAGTGACCCGGCCAGGATCAAGGGAACGAAAAAGGCAACCGACGCCTTCAAGAAGATCGCCGCCTCGGGGAGCATCTTCACGTCCCGCGGCGACAACTCCGGGACCCACGCCAAGGAGAAGGACATCTGGAAGACCGCCGGCGTGAAGTATGAAGGAGAGAAGTGGTACCAGCAGACGGGGCTCGGCATGGGTCAGACCCTGGCCGTGGCGGCGGAGAAGAAGACCTACACGCTGGCCGACCGGGGGACGTACCTGGCCCTTAAGAAGGGGCTCGGCCTCGATATCCTCGTCGAGGGCGACGGGATCCTGCTCAACGTCTACCACGTCATCGAGGTGAACCCCAAGAAGTGGCCCAAGGCCAACTTCGCGGGCGGCAAGGCCTTCGCCGATTTCATGGTTTCCAAGGAAGCCCAGGCCGTGATAAAGACCTTCGGCGTCGAGAAGTTCGGATCGCCGCTTTTCTTCCCCGATGCCGGAAAGAAGGAGGAGGCCCTGGGCATCTAAATGGACATCATCCTTGAAGGCATCCTTAAGGCCTTCATCCTTCTTGTCACCTTTGACCGCGAGGTCCTGGGGATCACCTGGTTTTCCCTGAAGGTCTCGGGCACGGCGACATTCATCAGCCTGTTCTTCGGGATGTCCGTGGGAACCGTGGTGGCCCTCACGCAGTTCCCGGGACGCAAGTTCGTGGTGAGCCTCATCAACACGGGGATGGCCCTGCCCCCCGTGGTGGTGGGGCTCTTCGTCACGATCTTCCTGTGGCGAAACGGGCCGCTGGGGTTCCTGGAAATCCTCTACACGCCGGCGGCCATGATCCTCGCCCAGGCCATCATCGCGACGCCCATCGTGACGGGGATCTCGCTGGCGGCCATGCAGCAGCTGCCCCGGAAGATGCGCCTGCAGATCCTCGCCCTGGGGGCCACCCGCCTGCAGATGGTCCGGATCCTCATCCGCGAGGCCCGGCTCCCCCTGCTGGCAGCCGTCATGGCGGGCTTCGGCGGCGTCATCTCCGAGGTCGGCGCCTCGATCATGGTGGGCGGCAATATCAAGGGCTACACCCGCGTCCTCACGACGGCCACCGTCATGGAGACGAGCCGCGGCAACTTCGACATCGCCATCGCCCTGGGCATCATCCTGCTTCTCTTCGCCTACGCCATCAATCTCGTCCTCACTTACGTCCAGCAGAGGGAGAGGCCGCGATGACGACGATCCTGGGGGCAAAGAATCTGAACGTGATTCGCGGGGGGAGCCTGCTGGTCGACGTCCGCGACATGGAGATCTTCGAGGGGGAAACGCTCTCCCTCATCGGGCCCAACGGGGCGGGCAAAACGACGCTGTTGCAGGCGCTCTCCTACCTCATGAAGCCTTCGGCGGGACAGATCCTGTTCCGGGGACAGGCGGTGGGAACGAATCAGCGTGTCCTGGAATACAGGCGCAAGCTCGCCATGGTCTTCCAAGAGCCGCTGCTCTTCGACACGACGGTGATCGGCAACGTCATGTCGGGTCTCAAAATCAGAGGCGTCGGGGCCTCGGAGGCCAGGCGCATCGTTGAGCCCCAGCTGGAGCGTTTCGGCATCGCCCACCTCAGGGATCGTTCGGCCAGGACCCTCTCGGGCGGGGAAGCCCAGAGGACGAGCCTCGCCCGGGCCTTTGCCATCTCGCCGGAGATTCTCTTTCTCGACGAGCCCTTTGCAGCCCTCGACCCGCCGACTCGCGAATCGATCGTCACGGACCTGGAAAAAGTGCTGGCCGAGACGAAGACCACCACGATCATGGCCACCCATGACCGAAACGAGGCCCTCCGCCTCTCGGACCGCATCGCCGTCATGGAGGGGGGCCGGATCGCGCAGATCGATCGTCCCGCCGTCGTCATGAACCGGCCCGTCGACGAGTTCGTGGCCTCATTCGTGGGGACGGAGACGATCCTCGAAGGGGAAGTCCGCGACACCAACGAAACGGCCCTGATCGTCGGGGTAAACGGCTCGGAAATCGAGGTGGTGGGCAGGGGTCGCATCGGCGAAAAGGTGGTTCTCTGCATCCGCCCAGAAAATGTCACGCTGGCCATTCCCGACGGGACCGTGAAGACCAGCGCCCGAAACGCCTTTCGCGGGCGGATCGGCCGGATCGTCCCGCTGGGTCTCTTTCACAAGGTCGAGATTGCCTGCGGGTTTGCGCTTGTGGCCTATGTCACGACGCACGCCCTCGAGGATCTGTCGCTGAAGGAGGGCAACGAGATCGCCGCCTCCGTGAAGGCCACGGCCATTCACGTCATCCGGAAGAGCGGCGCCTGAGAAACGCCTAATCATTGGAGGTCAACAACAAACACATGCAAGTCTACATTGGGTTCGACGACACCGACAACCTCGACGCCGATATCGGCACGGGAAAACTGGCGCGCCGGTTCGAGAAACAGCTCCCCGCGGATTGCAGTCTCCGGGGCGTCGTGCGTCAGCAACTGCTCGTCGACGACCGGATTCCCTACACCTCGCACAACAGCTCGGCGTGCCTCATCGTGGAGGCCCCCGACATCGCCCTTTTGCACACGCTGCGCGAACGTGCCGTTCGTCACATTGAAAAGGAATCCCTGACGGGAAGCGACCCGGGCCTGTGCATCGCCTGGGGCGAGAACGGGGCCTTTGAGCCTCTCGTGGAATTCGGCCGACAATGCACGGAGAGGGTGGTCTCACAGGCCGAGGCCCTGAAGGCGGCGAAACGATTTCACCTCTCCGGCCACGGGGGTACAAACGACGGGATCATCGGGGCGGCAGCCGCCGTAGGCCTCACGGCATCGGGCTGGAGCGGGCGTTTCATCGAATTCGCACGCCTGCGGGAGTTGCCCGGCGTCGTCACCGTCGCCGAACTCGAGGGGCGCGGCATGTCCGTCGTCTCCATGGACCGCGACGCCGTCTCCCCGAGGCCCGATGACCGGGTAGACACGAAGGGGTGGCTGAGGCCCCGCCTCTTGGGCCACAGGGCGGTCGTTCCCGTGCTACCCTCTGGCGACGGGTTGTGGTACACTCTGTGGGAAAAGCGTAGCAGGAAATCCCACGGGAGGTGACGATCATGCCGGGTAAAATTTTCTTCCGCGAACGCGGAAAAGTCGGCGAGGGGGAGAAGAAGCCCCGATTCAAGCTCGTGGCCGTGTCGGGCGTGGCCATCGATTTCTACGCCAACCATCTCCGCAAAAAGGAGCTGGAGCAAATCGCCAAGGCCGTCGGCGCAAAGCTCGTCTTGATGGAGAGGGGCCTAAAGGGCGAGGAGACGGAAGTGGAAGTGGTGGAGCCGGCCAAAGGGAGAAAACCCCGGTCTTGACGGGGCAGGTCGCAGCCTTAACAGGGCGTCGGACACCCGAGCCGAACCGACAATACGAATGGAGGAGCCATGGCGCTGATCCGGGAGCGCGACGGGAAACGATTGCACGTCAAGAGCAAGCTCATGGGGGAGAGCCTCGTGAGCCGATCCTTTGCCGAGGGGTACGATGTGGCACCGCAGCAAAGACTCTTCCCGGACGTGCACGTCCTGAAAATCGGCGGGCAGTCCATCTGCGACCTCGGCAAGAAGGCCCTGCCAGGCGTCGTGAAGGAGATCGCAGCCAACAAGAAAAACCACAAGATGTTTCTCCTGACCGGCGGCGGGACGCGGAGCCGGCACATCTACACCATCGGCCTCGAGTTGGGGATGCCCACGGGGATCATCTCCAAGTTCGGGAGCTCCATCTCAGAGCAGAACGCCCTGCTGGTGGCCACCCTGCTCTCCCCCTGGGGCGGCATCAAGATCGGCCACGACGAGATCATGAAACTGCCGACCTACTTCGCCCAGGGCTGCATCCCCGTCATGCACGGGATGCCCCCCTACGACTACTACGCCCTGCCGTCGCCGAAATGGCGGATCCCCATCCACCGCACCGACGTGGGCACCCTGATCGTGGCGGATCTCATCGGGGCGAAGAGCTGCATCCTGGTCAAGGACGAGGACGGCCTCTACACGGACAACCCCAAGAAAAACAAGAAAGCCCAATTCATCCCCGGGATCAGCGCAAAAGAGCTGATCCGGAGGAATCTGGACGACCTGATCATCGAAAGGCCCTGCCTGGAGATCCTCCAGAACAGCGAGGTCCTCGACCGCGTCCAGATCGTCAACGGCCTCAAGAAGGGAAACATCTCGAAAGCCCTGGCCGGAAAACACGTGGGGACGATCATCACGAAATGACCTGTTCCGTTTGCGACGCAACCGTTTTTGTCATCCCGCACGGGCGATGTGCGTTAACGTCGCCATGAGGAAGGAAAACGGGCAGCAATTTGACTCCATCAGAAAAGAGGATTGGACCATGAAGAAAGGATTGATTGTTTGCACCATCGTACTCGCCGTGACACTGGCCCTGACGGGCATGCTCTTCGCCCAGGCCAAGAAGGGCCCCGCCGCCGACGGCAAGGCCCTGTGGGATTTCATCCAGA
>Ga0228535_1000990_pt1 | contig 57034 bp, 48 predicted proteins | sample SJ1metagenome_FD_168457 | JGI IMG/M metagenome (GOLD analysis project Ga0228535, IMG submission 168457) | Enriched culture of PCE-dechlorinating microbial communities from Ithaca, New York, USA - SJ1 | ecosystem: Engineered > Modeled > Simulated communities (microbial... > Unclassified | place...
TCCTGCTGCTGGTTTTTTGTGGGTTTTGGTCGACACACATTCTACCACGTAGGGGATTCTTCTTTTAATTTTCCACCGAGAACTACTTTACACTAACTTCAGCCGCGCCAGGGGCCGGTTATTTGAAAACTTTAATTCCCGGAGGGGCAGGAAAATTGCCGCAAATCGGACCCCGTCCCCAAATCGGCACTTTGACTGATTATTCAGAATTCTGCATGAAACCGGATCATTTATGCTCAGGTATGCGAAAAACCTGCATATTTGCCGAAAATGGGACCCCGTCCCTTTTTTGGCTGTTTGCAAATACCATTCGCTATTGCTATCATTTTCCCTAGTCGTTTCATTGTTTTGACTTGCTTCTTTATATATTCCATAGATGAGGTGCCGATCATGATCTGGAATCCTGCTGAGACTATGAATCGTTCGGAGATGGCTGCGCTGCAGCTTTTGAGGCTGCAGGAGACGGTGAGCCGGGCTTACGAACGGGTGGCGTTTTACCGGGACCGGATGGATGCGATCGGGCTGAAGCCTTCAGACATCAAGACATTGAAGGATCTTGAGAAGATCCCTTTCACGGTCAAGAACGATCTGCGTGACAATTACCCGACAGGGATGTTTGCCGAGGATACACGGGCGATTGTGCGATATCATGCGTCGTCCGGCACGACAGGCAAGCCGATCATCGTCGGCTACACCCGCAATGACATGGCAGTCTGGACGGATTGCTGTGCCCGACTGGCCGCGGCAGCCGGGGTCACAGCGGACGACGTCTGCCAGATCGCCTTCGGTTATGGCATGTTCACCGGCGGTTTTGGTCTCCACTATGGCCTCGAACACCTGGGCGCCGCCGTGATCCCGCATTCGAGCGGCAATTCCGAGCGCCAGCTGATGTTCATGCAGGACCTGGGCACGACCATCCTGATCGCCACGCCTTCCTATGCCTTGCATCTGTCCGAGGTCATGGCTGAACAGGGAATCGCACCGGAGAACCTGAAACTGCGCGTCGGCCTTTTCGGCGGCGAAGGCCATACGCCGGAAATGCGCCGCCTGATTGAAATGCGCCTGGGCATCACGGACACCCAAAATTATGGCCTGACCGAAATCACCGGCCCCGGTGTTTCCTATGAATGCCTGGCCTTTGAAGGCATGCACATCAATGAGGACCATTTCTTCCCGGAAATCATCGATCCCGTGACGGGTGAGACACTGCCGGAGGGAGAAGAAGGAGAGCTCGTCCTGACGACCCTGACCAAAGAAGGCATCCCGATGCTGCGCTACCGGACCAAGGACATCACGCGTCTCAACTATGAGCGCTGTTCCTGCGGCCGGACCCTGGTGCGTATGGATCTGGTCCGCGGCCGCTCCGACGATATGATGATTATCCGTGGCGTCAATGTGTTCCCGTCCCAGATCGAAGCCGTCCTGATGACCATCCACGGCATCGGGCCCCATTACCAGATCATTGTCACCACCGAGCATTTCATGGACCAGATCGAAGTCCAGGTCGAGCTGATCGACGCCTCGCGCCTTGAAAGCTACCGAGAACTGGAAGAACTGACCAAGGAAATCCGCCACAAAATCCGCACGGTCCTGCAGATCGACGTCCGGGTCAAACTCCTGAGTCCCCAGACCCTCGAGCGTACGGCTGGTAAAGCGAAGCGTGTCATCGACCTTAGAACCAAATCATTCTGAACAGGAAGGAACAATCACACCATGGACAAACCTGCCAATGCAGCCGGATTGGACCGGCAACTCTTGCTCGGCAACGAAGCGATCGCCCGTGGGGCTTTCGAAGCCGGCGTCAAGGTGATTTCTTCGTACCCGGGAACGCCAAGCACGGAGATTACGGTCAACGCCGCCAAATATCCACGCATTTACACCGAGTGGGCGACCAATGAAAAGGTCGGTCTGGAGGTCGCGTATGGCGCGAGCCTGGGCGGCGGAAGGGCGATGTCGTGCATGAAGCACGTCGGCCTCAACGTGGCGGCTGATCCACTCTTCACCGCTTCGTACACAGGTGTCAACGGTGGTCTGGTGGTCGTCGTGGCCGACGACCCAGGCATGCACAGCTCACAGAACGAGCAGGACAGCCGCCATTACGCCCGAGCGGCCAAGCTGATGATGTTCGAACCGGCTGACAGCCAGGAATGCCTCGACATGACCCGCCAGGCCTTTGCCTTGTCCGAGCAGTACGACACCCCGGTCATGCTCCGCCTGACCACCCGTATTTCCCATTCCCGGACCCAGGTCACTGTCGGCGAACCGCAGGAGCAGCCCAGACGCCCCTATGTCAAGGACATGATGAAATACGTCATGATGCCGGGCATGGCGATCAAACGCCATGTGGTGGTCGAAGGCCGCCAGAGTCAGATCAGCAACGATCTCGAGACTGGACTGGTGCCAGGGGCTTTCACGATCAGCCGGAAATCCGCCAAACTGGGCATCCTGACCAGCGGCATGGCCTACCAGTACGTCCGTGAAGCCTTGCCGGATGCTTCGGTTTTCAAACTGGGCCTGGTTTATCCGCTGCCGATTGAACAGATCCGCGCGTTTGCTGACTCCGTCGAGCGCTTTGTTGTCGTCGAGGAGCTCGATCCCTTTATCGAAACCGAGATCAAGGCTGCCGGGATTGCCTGCGAAGGCAAGTCGCTGTTCACTTTGCAGGGCGAATACAGCATTGCCCTCCTGAACAAAGTCTTCAACCCGGACACCACCCTCGATCCTGCGTATGACGCATCAGCTCTGACTCCAGCTCCCGGCCGTCCACCGGTGATGTGCGCCGGCTGTCCGCACAAGGGTCTGTTCATGGCGTTGAACCGGCTGAAGCTGACGGTTGCCGGAGATATTGGCTGCTATACCTTGGGGGCCCTGTCTCCGACCAATGCCATGGATGCCTGCCTGTGCATGGGCGCCTCGGTCGGCATGGCCCATGGCCTCGACCAGGTTACAGATCATGAAATGGCTAGGAAATCGGTTGCCGTCATCGGCGATTCGACCTTCCTGCACACCGGTGTCTCCAGCCTGATCAATAGTGTCTACAATGGCAGCACCAGTACCGTGATCATCCTCGACAACTCAATCACCGGCATGACCGGCCACCAGCAAAACGCCGCCAGCGGCCTCGATATCCACAACCAGCCTGCACCTGAGCTCGACCTTGAGCAGCTGTGCCGGGCCATCGGCGTGCGCTCGATCTATGAGGTTGATCCGGCTGACATCAAGGCCTGTGTCAAAGTCATCAAGCAATCTGTCGAAGAACCAAACGTCACGGTCATCATCGCCAAACGTCCCTGCGCCCTGATTCCGCCGGGCATTGGCAAAAAAGAAGAGGTCGTCAAACTCGATCGCGACAAATGTACCCGCTGCCAGGCCTGCATCAAGATCATGTGCCCTGCCCTGCTGGCCGGTCCGGACGGCTATCCTCAGATCGATCCGAACATCTGCAACGCCTGCCATCTCTGCACCCGAGTCTGCAATTTCGGCGCTTTGAAAGGAGGCAACGAAGCATGAGCCAGCCTTTATCCTTAAACATTGCCCTGGTCGGTGTCGGTGGCCAGGGAACCCTGGTTGCCGGCAAATTGCTCGGCACCGTTGCCAACCTCCTCGGTCTGGACGTTAAAGTCTCAGAAGTCCACGGCATGTCGCAGCGCGGCGGCAGCGTCATCACCTATGTCCGCATGGCCGAGACGGTGGCCTCACCGATCATCGAACCGGCCCAGGCCGACTTCATCCTGTCCTTCGAAGAGCTGGAAGCCCTGCGCTGGGCCTATCTGCTCAAGTCAGGTGGTGCCATGCTGGTCAACAATTTGCAGATCCCACCAGCCACTGTGTCTACTGGCGTGGCCAAGTATCCGCAGGACATAGTCAGTGAACTCGACCAGAAAGCCCTGGGCCAAAGCAAAGTCTTTTCCTTCGATGCCCAGAAGCTGGCCGACGAAGCAGGCAGCTACCGGGCGACCAATGTCGTCATGCTCGGTGCCATGTCACGCCTGACTGAGATTGATCCGGACATTTTTGCACAAGCGATCAATCTCGTTTTCCCGGAAAAACTTCGCGCCGTCAACCACAAGGCATTCCAGAGCGGATCTGATATAATCAAATACAAATGTGAGTTTTGATCCGTACCATCTCTGTACGGACTTCAAATGGGAGGAATCGCGATGCTCGTCACCCAGATTTCTGTCTTCCTCGAAAACAAATCCGGCCGTCTGGCAGAAGTGACCCGGACCCTGCGTGAAGCAGGTGTCGATATCCGGGCCCTCGTGATCGCCGACACAACCGAATACGGCATCTTGCGCATGATTGTCGACCAGCCTGCCAAGGCCCAGGAGGTTCTGACGAACCAGGGCTTCACGGTCAGCGCCACGCATGTGATCGCGATCGCCATCCCCAATCTGCCGGGCCAGCTCGATGTCGCGCTTGAGATTCTCAGTGAAGGTTCGATTTCAGTCGACTATCTCTATGCCTACATCGGACGGGTTACGGATGATGCTGTCGTCATCATCCGGGTCCAGAATCCGCAACTGGCGCTCGAGAAACTGGAAAAATCCGCTATCCGTGTCCTTTCGACCAAGGAGGTCTACGGCATTTGATCATCCAGGCCTTTGCCCCTTTCGGGATCACGCCGGAGACCGTTTTGCACTCCGAAGCGATCATCCAGGATCTTGCCCCTGTTTTTTCCCGCATTGACCAGACCCGCAGCATCAACCAGCTGCGGGTCTTGCATGCGTTTCATGAAGCCCGCCTGGCCGAGAGCAGCCTGGGCGGGACAACCGGTTACGGTTATGACGATTCCGGCCGGGACCAGATTGAAAAAGCGTATGCGCGCGTTTTCGGCGCTGAAAAGGCGCTCGTCCGGATCCAGATCAGCGCCGGGACCCAAGCCCTCGCCATCTGCCTCTATGGCCTCCTGCGACCCGGCGACACCTTGTTGTCCGTCACTGGCCGCCCTTATGACACGCTGCAATCAACCATCGGTATGACCGATGACGGATCACCGGCTGCAGAAGGATCCCTGGCTGACCTCGGTGTCCATTATCAAGAACTCGACCTCCTGCCGGATGGCAATCCCGACTTGGCTGGCATTGCCCAGGCTCTGGATGACCGGACAAAGGTCGTTTTTATCCAGAAATCCCGCGGCTACACCACCCGCCGCTCGCTCCTGGTCGAGGATATCGAGCAAATTGTCCAGACCGTGCGCCAGCACCAGCCTCAGGCGATTGTGCTGGTCGACAACTGCTACGGCGAATTTGTCGAAGAACGCGAGCCTTGCATGGTTGGAGCAGACCTGGTGGCGGGATCCCTGATCAAAAATCCCGGCGGCGGTCTCTGCCCTTCCGGTGGATACGTCGCCGGTCGCGCCGATCTCGTGGAAAAAGTTGCCTCGCGCCTGACTGCACCTGGCCTGGGTAGCCACGTCGGCCCGACGCTTGGCTTTTCCCGCCTGATCGCCCAGGGTTTTTACCTGGCGCCGCAGATTGTCGCCGAAAGCCTCAAAGGAGCTGCATTTGCTGCTGCGCTTTTCGGCGGTGCCGGCTATAAAACCTACCCTGCGGCTGATGCCAACCGTGGTGATCTGATCCAGACGCTGGAATTCGGCGATCCGGACCGTCTGGTCTCTTTTTGCCAGGCGATCCAGGCTGCCTCGCCGGTTGACAGCTTCGTCCGGCCGGAGCCCTGGGCCATGCCCGGTTATGACAGCCCGGTCATCATGGCTGCTGGCGCCTTCGTCCAAGGCTCGTCGATCGAGCTGTCGGCGGATGGCCCCTTGAAGCCGCCTTTTCCTGCCTACCTCCAGGGTGGGCTCAACTTTGAAACAGTCCGCCTGGCCTGCCTGCTCGCCTACGAGCGCATGACGGGCAAGGGCCAGCCAGGCCGTGGCCAGCCGGGAGACTAGCCTGTGAATCCGCCTTCCCGCAGCTCCAATCGCCCCTCTGAACGTCGCCCCGAGCGTCAGGTCGACCATCGTGACGGTCGCCGGCCTGGCAATCGTACCAATCACCGGCCGATAGACCCTGTCGAGCGCCTGATGCGGATCGAACGGCGCAAGGCACGTTCGCGCGCCATTTTCCTGTCGGTATTGGTTTTATTTATCATGCTGGTCATGGCGGTCCTGATTCTGGTTGTCATGCGCAAAACCAAGCCTAATCCACAATTCCTGTTTATCCAGAAAGGTAAACTGACTCATTTTGCCCAGGGCAATGCCCTGATTTTGCGCGATGACAGTGTGGCTGAAGCTCCTGCGAGCGGCCAGGTCAAACCACTCGTGACCGAAGGCATGCGGGTTTCGCGCGGACAAAAGCTGGCCCTGGTTATCCCGACCGGCCTGGAACGCCAGCTCGATGAGCTGGACAAATGCGAACAAGATATCGTGGACTTGCAGCTGGAACTGATGAACCAGGGCAAAGGCTCCGGAGCCCGGGCCATCTACAACGAAAGCGCAGTGGCCTTGTCGTCAATCGTCAACCTGGTCCGGGGTGATGTCATGAACCAGACCTTGCGCAATTTGCCAGCCTACCAGGCCGCAATGACCGTGATCATGGAACAGCGCAGTGGCAAACTGGCTGCTGTTGATTTCCACGATGCCCGGCTCGACCAGCTCCTGCTGCAAAAACAGAGCCTGGAGCAAAGCCTGGGGCTTTCATCGGGCACATTGGTCAGCAGCCAGCCGGGTATTGTCTCATTCCATCTCGATGGGCTTGAGGACACACTGGGATCGGCAGTTGTTGAGACTCTGACCTACCAGGACTATCGCGCCGCCCTCGAGCAGGCCCAGACGTTCCAGACTGCAGCCCGTGAAGTCGGGTCCGGTGAGCCTGTTTTGCGCGTGACGTCCAGTCTGGAACACTTCCTGGCCTTTTACCTGGATGGGGTCCAGCCTGCGGATCTGCCGGAAGATCGCCGCTATTCAGTCGCGGTTCCTTCCGAGGGCATCGAAATTACAAATTGCCGCCTGGTCCGGGTTGAACCCCAAGACCAGGGCAGCTTTGCGATATTCCGTTCCGACCGCAGAGTGGAGTGGTTTTCTGACCGGCGCAGTTTTAATGCGGAGCTGGCTGTTTCCGAGACGGAAGGCATGCGGATTCCGCGCGTCTCCCTGATTGATTTCGAGCCATCGGGCCGGACTGCCAGTATCCTGATGGTCACAGGTGGCTACACTCGCCTGGTCCCTGTTGAGATCGTCGATTATGACCGTGAATACGCCATCATCGATGCCAGTCCCGAGTCTGGGGAAGAGGATCTCAAACCCAGCCTGTCTTCGGTCATCGTCGCCAATCCAGAATCAATCGGCGAAGGGGAGTTCATTGGTGGATAGAGAATACATCGCCCAATTGACAGGTCTATCTGTCATTGAAATCGAAGCATTGGCCAGCCGTCTGGTCAACGTACAGCAGTCAGTCTCGCAGGCCGCGTTGGCTGCCGGTCGCAATCCGGCTGAAATCACCCTGATCGGCGTCTCCAAATTCCTGCCTGCGTCCATGGCCGCCGCTGCTGTGTACCTGGGCCTTCACGATCTTGGTGAGAACCGGGTCCAGGAAATGCTGGCCAAGCAGGACGATTTGTCCGCACAGGACCTGCATCCGGCCTGGCACCTGATCGGCACGCTGCAAAAAAATAAAGTCAAATACCTCTTGGGCCGTACGGCTTTGATCCACTCGGTCGATTCGGCCGAGTTGCTGGAAGAAATTGCCAGCCGCAGCACCAAGGCCGGTTTCGTGACTGATGTGCTGCTGCAAGTCAACACTGCCCACGAAGCCACCAAACATGGCTTTGATCCTGATGAATTGCTGGCCTCTGCAGGCCGTTTTTCCAGCCAGACCGGCGTCCGGATCCGCGGCCTGATGACCATGGCCCCATTATTTGAAGATCCGGAAATGTCCCGGCCTGTCTTTGCCCAGACCCAGGCGCTCTTTGCTATGCTGGCGGCAGGGCCCCTCGGCTCTGAAACGTTCAACATCCTTTCGATGGGCATGAGCCAGGACTACTCGCAAGCCATTGCCTGTGGCGCCACCCATGTCCGCATCGGCACGGCGATTTTCGGTCCCCGGCCTCCTCTGGGATCAATCAGGCCCGATCCTGGTCCGCTCTGACTCGTTTTGTCGCGCGATTGTAACACTATTCGATATTGACCAGTCTGTGTTGCGGCCAGATTACATCGCACTTACACTTCGCCGGGCTTTCTTGCGGCGTGCCAGCGGTCTTCCTATAATGGAAAACAGACCGGACCCATCGATGGAGAAAGGGTTGCCGGTTGAGACGGAGGTAGACCATGGCCGATCTATTTAACAGACTGTTCAGCCGCCTGGGCAGCTACAACGACGATTTCGATTACGAAGAAGAATCCGAGCAGGACACCTATATCGAGAACAAAGCTGAACCGGTTGAGGATTACAAACCTGCACCAACCCGTCGTCAGGCCAGCAATAAAGTGGTCGACATCAAGCCCCACCCGGCCAATCAGTCGGTGGTCATCATGCAGCCATCGGATATTGAAGCCGCCCAGCAAGCCTGCGACCACATCCGCGCCGGCAAAACCGTCATCTGCAACATCGAAAAAGTCGATCCCCGGGTCGCCCAGCGCGTCATCGATTTCATCACTGGCTCCGCTTATGCCCTCGACGGCAAAGTCATGCCCGTCTCAAGCGTCATCTTTGTTGTCGCTCCGCGCAACACCGCCCTGGTCGAAGGCAACCTGACCGGCCAGCACATGGACTACCTCAAGCAAGCCTACGCCGCACGCTGATTGCCTGAGAAACACCGCCGATCGTCAGGTATCGTCCGGGTTAGATCCGGATCAGACCGAGGATGAACATCGTTACATCACCCATCAAACTTCGAAAACCATCTTCGCGCAGAAAAAACTGCTTGGAGATGGTTTTTTCATGGGCCGTGGCACTTGCCCCGCGCCCAGTCCGGCTGGTAGCTTTTTGTTTCGCCACGGTGAACTGTGAACTTTTTCACACATGCCTTTTGGCAAAGCATGCTATAATAACTTCGTTTGAAAAGGGGTGAATTGCTTGAAAGTACTTTCTATTGCTGTCCCTTCCTATAATTCACAGGATTACCTGGCGACCTGTCTGGACTCGCTGGTCACAGGAGGGCCGGATGTCGAGGTGATCGTTGTCGACGATGGTTCCACGGACCGGACTGCGGAGATCGCGCGAGACTACATCGAGCGCTATCCGGATATCGTACGTCTGGAGCAGAAGCCTAATGGTGGCCATGGATCGGCGGTCAACAAGGGGCTTGAAGTCGCGACTGGACGCTATTTCAAAGTGGTCGACAGCGATGACTGGTTTGACCAGGCGGCTTATGCCAAGGTGATGGAGCTGCTGCGGGCCCAGCCGGATGATGACACGGCGCTCGACTTGGTCATTGCCAATTACGTCTACGAGTACAAATACAACAACACGACCAACATCATCTCTTACCGCAATGTCTTCCCGGTCAACCGCCGTTTCACCTGGGATGACATGCGCTTTTTCCGGGTCAGCCAGTTCCTCCTCATGCACAGCATGATCTACCGCACTGACCGCCTGCGCCTGTGCGGGCTGAAGCTGCCGGAGCATACGTTTTATGTGGACAATATTGTCGCTTACCAGCCGTTGCCGCTCGTGCGCAGTGTGCATTACCTGGATGTGGACCTGTACCGCTATTTCATCGGTCGTCCCGACCAGTCGGTCAACATGAACAACATGATCAAGCGGATCGACCAGCAGCTCAGGGTCACCCGGATCATGCTCTACATGTACCACTTGCGCCGGGACATTGCCAACCGCCATTTGCGCCGCTACATGTACCGCTACCTGTCGATGATGGTCTCGATTGCCGTCATTCACCTGATTCTGTCCAATACCGAGGAGAATCTGAAAAAAATCGACCAGCTCTGGAAGGACATCAAGGATTATGACTACCGGACTTACACGGTTTTGCGCACCAGCCTCCTCAATGCGGCCCTGGCCTTGCCGGGGCGCGGCGGTCGCTACATCACCCGCAAGTCCTATATGGTGGCCCGGAAAATCTACAAGTTCAATTGAATCGAATGGCCACACAGCACTCATCCGATGGAGGATCCATGCCGAACCAGCTGACGAAAAATCGTGTCTTCGAACTCGATGCCCTGCGCGGGCTTGCCTTGTTCATGATGTTCCTGCATCATTTCATTTTTGACCTGCGCTATCTGTTTGGCCTGGATGTGTTTGCCTGGCAGGAATCCTGGTGGTTCGTCAACCTGTTGCGGCCACTTTTCCTCAATGTCTTCCTCATGGTTTCCGGAATCTCGAGCAGTTTTTCCCGCAGCAATATCCGCCGCGGCCTGCGCCTGCTGGGCGTGGCTGTCGGGATCACGATCATCAGCATGACCTTGTCCCGCCTGTCAGGCAGCGATTTCTATGTGTTTTTCAATGTCCTCCACCTGCTGGCCCTGGGCACCTTGATCTATGCCGGACTGGACAGCCCGAGGCTGCAGTTGAAAGAGCCGGTCCTCCAGGCCATCTTGCTGTTTGCGAGCATCGTCATCATCTATCTGGGCGGTCTGATGACTGATTTGAACCAGATGATGGAGGGCACGTACCTGACCTTGCCACTGGGGATCCTGCCGGACTCTAGGCCAGGCATGGCCGATTACCTGCCCCTGCTGCCGTGGCTGGGTTTTTTCCTGGCCGGGACCTTGATCGGCCGGATCGTCTACCCGGCGCGCACAACAGCCTTTCCAAAGGCTCCGGGACCGCTGCTCCAGGCCACCCGGCCATTTGAATTTCTCGGGCGGAATTCACTTGTCTTTTACGCCTTGCACCAGCCGGTCCTGATCGGATTGTTGTCTGTTCTGCGCGCCCTGGGCTGGATCTGAACAATCAGCTGTTTTGGTGCAGAACACTCCTGATTGCCTGGAGACCTGGCACCATAAGAAAGGAAACAACTCATGTCTACACCCCGATTCCAGGCTGTCCTGTTTGATTTGGATGGTACTTTGCTCGACACGCTCACTGACCTCGCCGCGGCCTGCAATGCGGCCTTGCACCAGCATGGCTGTGCCCGCCTCAGTGAGCAGGAAATCAAAACCTATATCGGATATGGTGCCCGTCAACTGATTGAATCGACCGTCCGGGTCAGCCGCCCGACCTGGCCGGATGAGAAGATCGATCCGGTCTACCGGACCTACCGCGAGATTTATCGCCGGGACTGGCATATCCAGACAACGCTCTACCCGGGGATTGCCGAGCTGGTCTCCGATTTGAAGGCAGCCGGCGTCAAGCTGGCTGTGCTGTCCAATAAACCACACGATAGTACACTGGAAGTGATCAACTACTATTTTCCGGAAGGGACATTTGACCTCTGCTATGGTCAGCTTGACCCTTTCCCGACGAAACCGGATCCGGCTCTGGCCTTGCACATCGCCCAAAAACTCGGTGTGACACCGGAACGGGTGGCGTTAATCGGTGATTCCGGCTCCGACATGCTGACCGCAGTCCGGGCCAGGATGGCGGGGATAGGGGTCCTCTGGGGCTTTCGAGATGCGGAAGATCTTCAGGACGGTGGTGCCACCTTCCTGGCTCAGGATGTGGCTGAACTGAGGCGTTTGCTGCTCGACTGATTGTGCCGTGTCGGAACAAAAAAGAAGGTGGAAGGATGAAACAGCCTGCCGAATTCTCTGATGCAGTTGGTACCGGCAAGATGATGCAACGGATCCGGTCCAGGCGCGACTGGGCTCGCCATACACGTCTGCTCTGGCTGATTTTGCTGCCGATTCCTTTTTTACTCCGCAGCTTGCTGACTGATGCCCCCGAATGGGTGGAGCAAGTCTACATCCAGCGTTTTTTCCCTGTCTGGTCGCAGCCATTCCGGATTTTTTCCAATTCAATCCCATTTTCCGTGACCGAACTGGCCGTGATTCTCCTGCCTGTCAGCCTGATCATCTGGCTCGCAGCTGCCAGACGTGCTGTTCGCAAACATCAGGGTCATCCTTTTTTCCGCCGCTCGCTGGGTGTTCTCGGTTGGATCGCAGCAATCGCTGCCTGGCAATTCATGCTGTTGCATGGCATCGCCTACACGCGCGAGCCGGTTTCGCGCAGTTTCAACTTGCCTACTCGCGCGCGGGCAGCTGAAGAAGTGGCCCAGACGCTGGCCTGGACAGCCCGGCAGGCTGAAAGCGCGCGCGCGGCTTGCCTGGAGGATGAAGCGGGGGTGTTTACTCTGCAAAAATCCTTGCGCGACACCCTTGATGCTGCCGGTGCCGGTTATCTCGCGGCTGGACAGGATTGGCCCTTGCTCCAAATTGCGCCACCCGCCCGGCCTAAGCCGGTCCTGCTGTCCCATTACTGGTCCTACACCGGGATTACTGGCCTGTACAATCCTTTATGGGTGGAGGCCAATGTCAACATCGACCAGCCTGCCTATCTGCTGCCAGCAGCGGCCAGCCATGAAATCGCCCATACACTGGGATTTGCCCGCGAAGACGAGGCTGGATTTGTCAGTTTTCTGACCGGGATTACCCACCCGGATCCCGACTTCCGCTACAGCAGTTATGCCGATGCCACGATCCGCCTGTTAAACAGCCTGGCGGCAGTGGACCTCGATCTCTATCGCGCAACAGTTCCACTGGTCAGTGACGGGGTGTGGCGGGACATCGCGGCGGCCAATGATTATTGGCAGCAATTCGAAGGCCCCGTCCAGGAAACGTCCAGCACCATCAACGATGCCTATCTCAAAGCCAACTTGCAGACGGATGGTGTTCACAGTTACGGCAGGATGGTCGATCTTCTGCTAGCTTGGTATGAGAAGAACCAAACGCAACAAACCCTGCCGGAGGCTTTACCCACACCATGATCATCCAGATGACCGGACACACCTACGATTTCGCCCTGTCTGACGTGCTGCGCCTCTTTTTCGGCCGCGTCGAGCGACCCCGCACAGACCGGCTGTCAAGCGGTGGGGAAGTCTGGTATCTGGAAAGCCTCGTCCGAACCGGCCCCGACAGCCAGCCCAGTGCATCTCCGGTCGAGATCGGCTCGGCAGAAGTGCGGACCAGTTTGTGGCTGACCGAAGCTGACCAGGCGGCAAACCAGCCGCCTTTCCTGATTCATGAGGATTTCGTCCCGCTGGATTCTGTTCGCCGCGAGCTGAAACGCCAGCTGTATGTCCTCCTGGAACGGATTACGGATGTCCATTTCCCATGGGGCTCTCTCACCGGGGTCCGCCCAACCCAGCTGGTGGAACAGATACTGGCGGACGACCCTGCACCGGACAAAGCCCAGGCTGAGCTGGTGGAAGTCTGGCGCGTTTCTCCACCCAAGGCTGATTTGGCCGTCCGGACTTTTTTGTCTGAGCAGCGTGTGCTCTCACAACTTCCGGCGGATGTGCCCCTGATCTATGCCGGTATTCCTTTTTGCCCCAGCCGTTGTGCTTACTGCAGTTTCATCTCCCAGGATGCCCATCGCAGGGAGGACCAGCTCGAGCCGTATGTCGATGCGCTGCTCGAGGAAGCTCGGCGGACTTTTGCCGCATTGCCGGCGAGAGCCACAGCTTTCTACCTCGGCGGTGGCACACCAACCAGCTTGCCTGAGCCGCTTCTGGAACGCCTGCTCACCGGTCTTCGTGCGATCTTGCCACTCACCCAGAACGCGGAAATCACGATTGAAGCAGGAAGGCCCGATACCTTGAATGCAGTCAATCTGCGCTTGCTGCGCGAGTTTGGTGCGACCCGCATTTGCATCAATCCCCAGACCTTCCACGAGAAAACCCTGCAGCAGATCGGCCGCCATCACTCGGTGGAGCAGATCCACAAGGCCATGGCCATGGCCAGGGCGGCGGGTTTTGACCATATCAACATGGACCTGATCGCTGGCCTGCCTGGTGAAACACCGGAAGACTTTGCCGACTCTCTGGAACAATTGCTGGTGCTGGAACCAGAAAGCGTCACAATCCACACCCTGGCGATCAAGCGCAGCTCTCGCCTGGCCCAGGAACTCGATCCGTCCGGACAGGGTGACCTGGCCATCAACCGGCCCAACCCAGCCTTGATGGATATGGTCAGCCGGGCCCAGGACCGTCTGGTAGCATCCGGTCGCCACCCCTATTACCTGTACCGGCAGAAAGATGTCGCCGGCGGGCTGGAAAATGTCGGTTTTGCCCTGCCTGGTCATGAATGTCTCTACAATGTCGGCATGATGAGTGATCGCCTGGCCGTGATTGGCCTGGGTAGCGGTGCGATCTCCAAACGCGTCAATGGGCGCAAGGTCAGCCGGGTGCCCAATGACAAGGACATCGCCCACTACATCCAGCGCCTTGATGAGCTGATCGCAAGGAAACTCCAGCTTTTTGCCATTTGACAAGCCTTCCCTGTCGTGGCTATAATTTTTTAAGCTTTACACATGTCAAACAGCGATGACCGGAACAGTAGGACCGACACACTGGACACCAGCGAGTGCGGAGAGGGTGCGAGCCGCATAGCCCAGACCGGTACGAAGATCATCCGTGAGCTGCCCCACCCAACCTCGAGCTGCACAGGCCCGGGCAGTAGGGCGGGCCGTCCAGCCAGGCACTGCTGCCGGCGCCCGACGTTACCGGGAAACGAGATCATGGCTTTTGGCCATGGAACCGGGTGGTACCGCGCCATGAGACCCTGGCGCCCCGTATTGGCTTACAGCTGACGGGGCGTTTTTTGATTTGAGGAGGAACTATGTACAAGAAAGTACCGACGAACATGAGTTTTGTCGAACGTGAAAAGGAAGTCCTGCAGTTCTGGCAGGACCACACTGTTTTCAAGCGTTCGATTGAGTTGCGCGAGGATGGCCCTGAGTTCACCTTTTTCGACGGCCCGCCGACGGCCAATGGCAAGCCGCACATCGGCCATATCCTGACCCGCGTCATCAAGGACATCATCCCGCGCTACAAGACCATGAAGGGCTACCACGTCCAGCGCAAGGCCGGCTGGGACACCCATGGCCTGCCAGTCGAGCTTGAGGTTGAAAAAGCCCTGGGTATCGATGGCAAGCCGCAGATCGAAGCCTATGGCATCGAGCCGTTCATCGACCAGTGCAAGCATTCTGTCTGGAAATACAAGAAAGAATGGGAGACGATGTCGGACCGGGTCGGTTTCTGGGCTGACATGGAAGACCCCTATGTCACCTATGACAACAACTACATTGAGTCCGAATGGTGGGCCTTGAAACGCATCTGGGAAAAGGGCCTGTTATACAAGGGCCACAAGATCGTGCCCTATTGCCCGCGCTGCGGCACTGCCCTGTCCTCGCACGAGGTCGCCCAGGGCTACCATGACGTCAAGGATACGTCGGTGTTCGTCCGCTTCACGGTCAAAGATGAGGCAGACACATACTTTGCTGCCTGGACGACGACCCCCTGGACCTTACCGTCCAACGTTGGCCTTTGCGTCAACCCGGATGAAGAATATGCCCTGGTCGAGGTCCCAACGGATCTCGATGGCAGCGCAAAGCCGGTCCGCTACTACATGGCTGGTGTGCTTGTGCCCCAGCTCTTTGGTGAGGATTTCAAGATCCTCGCAAAAATGCCAGGTCGTGACCTGGTGGGCAAAGCCTACGAGCCACTTTTGCCCTATGCCAATGAGATTGTCGCCAAGTCGGGTAAAAAGGCCTTTTTTGTCACGATGGATGACTATGTCACCCTGACCGATGGTACCGGTATCGTCCACATTGCCCCGGCTTTCGGTGAAGACGACGCCCGGGTCGGTCGCACGTACGATTTGCCCTTTGTCCAGCTCGTCCAGGAGGATGGCACTCTGCCGGCGGCCGTCACCGATTTCGCCGGCCAGTTCTGCAAAGATGCCGATGCCGGGATCATCAAGAAGCTCAACATCGAGAAGAAACTGATCAAGAAGATGCCGTACGAGCACAGCTATCCGTTCTGCTGGCGCTGCGACACCCCCCTGATCTACTATGCCCGCAACTCCTGGTTTGTCAAAATGACCGCGGTGCGCGAACAATTGCTTGCTAACAACGCCACGGTCAACTGGATTCCGCCGGCAATCGGCGAGGGCCGTTTCGGCAACTTCCTCGACAACGTCGTCGACTGGGGCATTTCCCGTGAACGTTACTGGGGCACGCCGCTGCCGATCTGGGAATGCGACTGCGGCCACCGCCACATGGTGGGCAGCATCGCTGAGCTCAAGGAGCTGTCCGACGACTGCCCGGATGAGATCGAGCTGCACAAGCCCTATGTCGACCAGGTCCACATCCGCTGCGAACAGTGTGGCGGCCGCATGACCCGGGTCGCCGAGGTCATCGACTGCTGGTTTGACTCGGGCTCGATGCCCTTTGCCCAGTGGCATTACCCCTTTGAGAACAAGGAGCAGTTCGAGAAGAATTTCCCGGCTGACTTCATTTCCGAAGCCCTCGACCAGACCCGCGGCTGGTTCTACACCCTGATGGCGATCAGCACGGTCATCTTTGACCAGTCGCCCTATCGCAATGTCATCGTCCTTGGCCTGGTCCAGGACAAGAGTGGCCAGAAAATGTCCAAGCACAAGGGCAATGTCGTCGATCCATGGCAGGTCCTGGAAAAGCAGGGCGCCGATGCCGTGCGCTGGTATTTCTACACCGCCAGTGCGCCCTGGCTGCCCTCGCGCTTCTATGAGGATGCCGTCAGCGAAGCCCAGCGCAAGTTCATGGGCACGCTCTGGAACACGTACGCTTTCTACATCCTCTACGCCAACATCGATGGCTTCAATCCGGCCCAGTACACGCTCGAGCCAGACAAACTCGCTGCGATGGACCGCTGGATCCTGTCCCGCCTCAATACCCTGGTCGCCAAAGTCGATGCCCAGCTTGAACGTTACGATATCACAACATCCGGACGGGCAATTGCCGATTTCGTCGATGAACTGTCGAACTGGTATGTCCGCCGCGGCCGTGAACGCTACTGGCAGCCGGACATGAACCAGGACAAGGTCAATGCCTACATGACTTTGTATACGGTACTCGAGACCATCACCCGCCTGGCTGCGCCCTATGTACCCTTCATGGCTGAATCGATCTACCAGAACCTCGTTCGCAGCAGCTTCCCGGATGCCCCGGAGAGTGTCCATTTCTGTGATTTCCCGGTCGCAGACCAGAGCCTTTGCGACAGCGAACTGGAAAAGACCATGGATGACGTCCTGCATATTGTCGTCATGGGCCGGGCCGCCCGCAACAATGCCGCGATCAAGAATCGCCAGCCACTGGCGCGCATCCTGGTCGTCGCTCCGGTCGAGCTCCCCGCTGACTACAACGAGCTGGTCGCCGACGAACTTAATGTCAAGAAGGTCGAGTACCTGACCGATAATGCCGTCTTGCTCGATTACAGGTTCAAGCCTCAGCTCAAGACCCTGGGTAAGCGCCTGGGCAAGCTGGTCTCCCATGTCGGCGGTGTGCTGGCTGAATTGCCAGGACAGGAAACCATGGCTCACCTCAAGGCCAATGGCCACATCATCATCCATGTCGACGGTCAGGAAATCCATCTGGCCGAGGAAGACCTGCTGATCGAGACCGTCCAGCCAGAGGGCCTGTCCACAGAGTCTGACCGTGACTTTACCGTTGCCCTCGACACCCGCCTGACCCCGGAACTGATCGAAGAAGGATTCGTCCGCGAGCTGATCAGCAAGATCCAGACCATGCGCAAGGACAGCGGTTTCGAAGTCTCCGACCGGATCGCGGTCCACCACAGCGGCAACGAAGCCCTGGCGGGCGTTTTTGCCAGGAACCTGGCGTTCATCGCCGAAGAAGTCCTGGCCGATGTGATCGAAAGCGGCAAGCCCGATTCGGCCAAGTCCTGGGACATCAATGGCCAGAAAATCGACCTGGCTGTCACTCGAGTCACCCGCTGAAGCACTCAAGTCAGGGTATGATATAATGATCCAGGCTGGACGGACTGTGGCCGTCCAGCCTGATTTTGCCAAGAAGGAGGGCCAACATGCCCGCTTTTGCCCTGAATCCATTCGTCCTGAACCTGATCAACAGCCTGGCCCGGTTTGACATCCAGGGGATCCTGGTCACCGTGCTGGTCTTGACCATATCGCTGTCTTTCCACGAAATGGCCCATGCCTGGGCTGCCTACAAACTGGGCGATGACACAGCGGCCCTGCAGGGCCGCCTGACCATGAATCCCCTGGCCCATCTCGACCCGATCGGCACCCTGATGTTCATTTTCGCCGGCTTTGGCTGGGCCAAGCCCGTCCCGGTCAATCCGGCCCGCTTCACCCGCACGATTTCGATCCAGCGCGGCACCATGCTGGTCAGCCTGGCCGGCCCAACCGGCAATCTCATTCTGGCAGTTGCGGCCTCGGTTCTGCATGCCGCAACGGTCCTGCTGTCTGTTGCTGCCGGCAGTCATGGCGTCCTTGATTTACTCGAGAATTTATTCCTGTACCTGTATATGGCCAATACGATCCTGGCCGTCTTCAATTTGTTGCCGGTGCCGCCGCTCGATGGTTCGAAAATTTTTGGCGGCCTCTTGCCCACCAATCTGTACTACAAGTTTTTAGGGATGGAACGCACCATCGGCCTGCTTTTCCTGATGCTGGTCATTTTTGGCCGTGGCATCCTCACTTCGATCCTTGCAGTCGTCCGCATCCCCTTTGACCTGGTGATCTGGACCCCGGTCCACTGGCTGGCCCAGTGGCTGCTCCAGTTCATGGCCTGACATTTTAAAAAAGTAACCACGGAAAGGAACCATTCACTCATGACCAGGAAAATCGTCCTCAGCGGTGCCCGTCCCACCGGTGATGTCCATCTCGGCAATTATTTCGGTGCTCTGCACAACTGGGTCCAGCTCCAGGACCAGTACGACTGCCATTTTTTCATTGCCGACTGGCACGCCCTGACAACAGGCTATGCCGACACCCATGCCTTGCACGAACATACGATCAGCCTGATCGCTGATTTCCTGGCCGTTGGCCTCGACCCGGAGAAATCCGTCCTTTTTCTGCAATCAGAAGTACCTGAGCATGCGGAACTTTTCCTGCTGTTTGCCATGAATACGCCTCTGAGCTGGCTCGAGCGCTGCCCGACGTACAAAGACCAGATCAACCAGCTCAAGGAAAAAGACCTGACCACGTATGGATTTCTCGGCTATCCCTGCTTGCAGGCTGCTGACATCCTGGCCTACAAGGCCGATTTCGTTCCGGTCGGTGAAGACCAGGTCCCGCATCTTGAACTGACGCGCGAAATTGCCCGCCGCTTCAATTATCTCTATCAGGCACCTGTTTTCCCGGAACCGCAGCCACTCCTGACCGCAGCCAAAGTCCTGCCCGGCACGGATGGACGCAAGATGTCGAAAAGCTATGGCAATACGATTTCGTTTGCCGACGACCCGGAGACCGTGCGCCAGAAAGTCATGAATATGGTCACCGACCCGGCCCGCATCCGCAAGACCGACCCCGGTCATCCGGACGTCTGTTCTGTCTTTGCCTTCCACAAGATTTTCTCTCCGGATGAAGTCGAGTCCATCCGCAGCCAGTGTGAGGGTGGCCAGATCGGCTGTGTGGCCTGCAAAAAGCAGTGCGCCGCCAAGGTGGCCGAGTTCCACACCCCGATCCATGAAAAGCGCACCGAATTGCTCAAGAATCCGGACCATCTGGTCGAGATCATCAAAGACGGCTCTGCCAAGGCACGTGCCCTTGCTACCCGGACCATGGCCGAAGCCAGGGCCGCTGTCCGCATCGGCCTGTAACAAGGTCCGGCCATGGCATCCTCCGACAGGGCATCCCTGGCGCCCAGCAACCAGATCGACAGGGAAGGGACAGACCTGACCCTGTCCCTGGAGCATTTTGAGGGCCCGCTGGACCTGCTGATCCACTTGATTGAGAAAAACCGGATCGATATTGCCAATATCCCGATTTCGCAGATCACGGACCAGTACCTCCAGTATCTGGACCGGTGCCAGTCCCTCGATATGGAAGTCGCCAGTGAATTCCTGGTCATGGCAGCGACGTTGCTCCACATCAAATCCCGCCTGCTGCTGCCCCAGAAAATCACCGGCCCTGCAGATACCGTGGAAGATCCGCGCGAAGAGCTGGTGATCAAGCTGATGGCCTACCGGCGCTGCAAAACCCTGGCCAGCGACTTGCGTGAGCGCTATGCCACCTATTCGATGTGCCTCTCCAAGCCACCCGAATCCCCAGGCAAGATTGGCATTTCCGCCCTGCTGGTGCCCGAGCGCCTCAACCGCGACCAGTTTTATCTTGCCTGCCAGCGCATTGCCCACCAGAACCAGAACCGGTTCAATGACCTTTCCAGTAAGATCACGACGCTCTTGCGCCGGGAAAAAGTCTCGCTCAAGGAGAAGATGCGCCTGATCCTGCACTGGGCTGTCCAGAAAACGCGACTGTTTTTCAACGAACTGTTCCCGGCTGATACATCGAGCCGGGCTGAACGGGTCACGGGTTTCCTGGCGGTCCTGGAATTGCTCCGGTTGGGTCGGATTCACGCCCATCAGGAACGGCCCTTCGATGTCATTGCCATCGAAGCCCGTCCGGAGCATGAATGGGGCGAGGAAGCCGAGAAGGAAACCGCAGGAGGGAAGACCGATGGCCCTTGACACTCTGGATGAATCATTCGTCAAACCCATGGGCGAGGCACAGCCTGTAAACGAGCTGGTAGCGGAAAATCTTGAGGACTTCATCTCTGAACCGGACGATGTTTTTACGCTGGACCCCCTGGATGCTCCGGCAGCCCTCGAAGCCTTGCTGTTTATGGCCGGAGATCCCATTCCGGTCGAAAAACTGGCAACCGTGACCGGGCTTGAAAAAAGCGTTCTGATCCCGGTGCTGGACAAAATGGCCGAAAGCATGCTGCACGACCGGCGCCGCGGGATTTTCCTGCGCCAGGCCGAGGGCAAGTACCAGCTGGCCACCAAACCTGGCCAGCTCTCTGTCCTGGAGCGGCTCTATCAGCCGCGCCACCGGCCGCCCCTGTCCCAGCCGGCGTACGAAACCCTGGCAATCATTGCCTATAACCAGCCGGTCACCCGGGCCCAGGTCGAAGCGGTGCGAGGGGTCAACAGCGACAGCATCATTAGCCGCCTGATCGAACGCAATTTCGTCTGTGAAGTCGGGACGCTCGATGCACCTGGCCGGCCAACCTTGTTTGCCACGACCGAGCAGTTCCTGTTAGATTTTGGCCTTGGTTCAGTCAGCGAGTTGCCACCCATGGAAATGATGATGTATGGGACCTTGCGCGACTTGGAGCGCTCGCTGGAAGATGCATCCGGACATGCAGATGACAAGCAAGTGACCATTGACCAGCTCGTGGCCAGCTTCCTGCCGGAACCGGCTCCTCCGGACCGGACTTCTCTTGATATCAGCGAATCCAAGGATGCAAAATGACGGGTTTCGGTTGCTAACTTGCAAACGATTACCTATAATTGGTGAAAACACAACAACAGGAAGGAAACGCGCATGGATGGATCTGGCAGCAGCCTGATGAATCGGATCGAGACGAGCATCGGCACCATGAGCAAGGGGCAGCGGGCGATTGCCCAGTATATTCTCAATCATTATGACCAGGCGGCCTATTTGACAGCGGCCCGGATTGGTGACGAGGTCGGTGTCAGCGAATCGACTGTCGTCCGTTTTGCCATGGAGCTGGGATTTGAGGGTTACCCTCATTTCCAGAAAGTCCTGCAGGAAGAGCTGAAGGAAAAGCTCACGTCTGTCCAGCGCTTGCGAGCCTCGGCGAAGCTGGCTGTCCATGAAGACATACTCGGGGCCGTCCTGCATTCTGACATGGACAAGCTCAAACGCACGCTGGAGCGGATAGACCGCAAGTCTTTTGACCGGGCGGTCGATCTGATCCTCGGCGCCCGGCGCATCTACATCCTGGGCGTACGCAGCTCGGCACCCCTGGCCGCTTTCCTCGGTTTTTACTTCAACTTGATTTTCGACAACATCCGCCTGGTCCATACCACCAGCGTCAGTGAAATGTTCGAGCAGATCTTGTCTGTTGGCGAGGGTGATGTCGTGATTGGCATCAGTTTCCCGCGCTATTCCAAACGGACAATCAAAGCCATGAAATATGCCCGGTCGACCGGGGCCACTGTGATTGCCCTGACTGACAAGAGCAATACCCCCATTGCTGACAATGCCGATGTCTGCCTGATGGCTCCCAGTGACATGATGTCGTTCGTCGACTCGCTGGTAGCTCCTTTGAGTGTCATCAATGCCCTCATTGCTGCCATCGGCTACCGCCGCCAGGATCATGTTGCCCAGATGCTGGAAAAACTCGAACGGATCTGGGATGAATACGATGTGTATGACAAGGGTGACAGCGACCGGATCCGGGAGGACTGACCATGGCCTTTGCAATTGCCCTCGATGGTCCGGCTGGTGCCGGCAAAAGCACCATCGCCCGCCGCGTTGCAGAAATACTTGGCATCTTGTATCTGGATACAGGAGCCATGTACCGGGCCATCGGTATCAAAGCCGTTGCCCAGGGCCTATCCCCCAAGGACGAAGCAGCAGTCGGTGCCATGCTCGAGTCGACTGACCTGGACATCCGTTTTGTGGCTGGCATGCAGGAGGTCTGGCTCGACGGTGTCAATGTCAGCGAGGCCATCCGCACCCCAGAAGCCTCCCGGGCTGCCTCGGATGTCAGCACCTTGCCGGTCGTGCGCCGTGCCCTGGTGGATCTGCAGCGCAAGATCGCCAGCCGCCAGAGTTTGATCATGGATGGCCGTGACATCGGCACCCATGTCCTGCCGGATGCCCGGCACAAGTTCTTCCTGACCGCCAGTGTCGAAGAACGGGCCCATCGCCGGCTGCTTGACCTGCAAAACCGCGGCAACCAGACGACCACCCTGGAAGAAGTCCGGGCGGACATCGAATATCGCGACCGCCAGGATTCCGAACGTGCTTTTGCCCCCCTGCGCCAGGCCGAAGATGCGATCCTGGTCGATACCACCAACCTGAGTATTGAAGAAGTGGTCCAGACGATTCTGGACCTGATCGAGACCAGACAGAACCAGTCCGAAGGATGAGATACCATGTTGAATCCCGCGAAGGATCGCACCAATCCTAATAAAGAACTGCACAAATTCTTGCATGGACACCGTCTTGTCCGTTTCCTGGCCAAGAACATTTCCGGCCTTCTGGTGAACCTTTTGTTCCGGATCCGGTACGAAGGCCAGGAACACATTCCGGAGCAGGGCCCTGTGCTGTTGGTATCTAACCACACAAGCCTGCTGGATATCCCTGCGATTCATTTCCGTTTCGGGCGCTGGCTGTATTGGGTATCCAAGAAAGAATTATTCCAATCCCCAGTCATCGGCAATTTTTTCAAAGCCATGGGTTGCATCCCGGTGGACCGGCACAAAGTCGACCTGCATGCCGCCCGCGGTATTTTCGGGGCCTTGGAGGCTGGCCAGGTTGTGGCGATTTTCCCGCAAGCGACTCGGGTCGAACCAGAAAGAGTCCTTGAGCATCTGCCCCGGACAGGGGTGGCCCATTTTGCGATCAAGACAGGCGCACCGATCGTGCCAGTTCTGGTCGACGGCGCTTTTCGAATTGGCCACCGGACTCGAATTGTCTTCGGCCCGGCTTTCAAGCTCGCTGCCAATCCCCGCCAGCGTTACAATCATGCCGAGCTGATGACGTTTACGATCGAGATCATGCAAAAAATCTACAACCTGAAGGGGTTTAACTATCATTTGAGCGACAAGGCCCTGCTGTCTGACCAGCTGGTCCGTTTGCCAGATGGCAGCTTGGCGATGCAGACCCCCGCTGAACAAGATGCCGTGAAGCTGCTCCAGAAGCTCGGCCAATAAAGGATGCACTGTGGAAATTGAACTTGCCAGGACAGCCGGCTTTTGTTTCGGCGTCAAAAAGGCCGTGGACACCGCCTATCGATTGGCCCAGGAGCCATTGGACCCGCAAAGACCCGTCTACATGCTGGGGGAATTGATCCACAACAAGACGGTGACCGGCGAACTGGCCGGTCTGGGCCTGCTTTCAGCTGAAACGGTCGAAGACATCCCGGAAGGGTCCCGCGTCCTGATCCGGGCTCATGGCGTACCACCCCAGATCTTGGAAACCCTTCAAGACAGACGATGCGAGATCATCGACAGCACCTGTCCCTATGTCCAGAAAATCCACCGCCTGGCCAAGGTTGCCTGCCAGGAGAATCGCCAGGTTTTGATCGCCGGCAACCCCGGCCATCCGGAAGTGATCGGCATCATGGGCGAATGCAACCCGCCGGCCATTCTCCTGCACAGCCGGCAGGAAGCTGAGGTGCTGGAACCCGTCGACAAGGCGTATACGCTTGTTGCCCAGACAACTTTCTCCTTCCGCGAATACCAGGCCATCCAGGCCATCCTGAAAAATAAAATTGCAAACCTGCAAATATTTGATACAATATGTAGTACTACTGAAATCAGGCAAGAAGAAGCGCTGGACATCGCAGCACGGTCCGATCTGATGTTCGTCATCGGCAGTCGCGGCAGTTCCAACACCATGAAGCTCTTTGACATTTGCCGGGCTCAGTGTGGTGAGACGCATCTGGTTGAAACCCCGCAAGAGGTTCGTCCGATCCTTGCCGGCAGGGATTTATCTTCCCTGAAGGTTGGCGTGGTGGCAGGTGCTTCGACACCGGAACGTATTATCAGGGAGGTTATCCAGGAGATGACAGAACAAGAGGCTTTGACAAACCAGCAGGAACAAGGTGACGTGAGCTTCACGGATTTCATCGACAACATTCCGCAGATCCGGCGGGGTGCCACGGTCAAGGGCGTCATCGTACGCTATGACAATGACTATGTCTATGTCGATGTCCGCGATAAGTCCGAGGGCAAGATCCCACGTCACGAGTTTGATGCTGACCCCGATTTCGACCTGGATCAGGCAGTAGCCAATCACACCGAAATTGATGTCTATGTACGCAATATCCGTAACACCGAGATGAGCAAGGAAATCGTCCTTTCCAAGGCTCGTGTCGATTTTGGCAAGTACAAGGCTCTGATCGAGGACGCATTCGAAAATAAGACCCCCATCCAGGTCAAGGTGATCAATGTTGTCAAGGACGGCGTGATTGCGACCTATGGCGGTGTCGACATCTATATCCATCGTACCCAGCTCGAGATGAACATGGTCAATGACCTCGATCCTTATCGTGGCCAGACCCTGGACATCCTCGTTACCCAGTATGACCCGGACAAGAAGCGCCTGCGTGTCTCTGGCTCCCGCCGGGCCCTGCTCGCGACCGCCCGCAAGGAAAAGGCTGACGAGGTCTGGGATTCCATCGAGGCTGGCAAGGAATACGACGGCGTCGTCCGCAGCCTGACCACTTTTGGTGCCTTCGTTGACATCGGTGGTGTCGATGGCCTGGTCCATGTGTCCGAGCTTTCCTGGAACCGCATCCACCATCCGTCCGAGGTGGTCAGTGTCGGTGATCCGATCCATGTCTATGTCAAGGACTTTGACCGTGAGAAGAAGCGCATTTCACTCGGCTACAAGCGCGTGACCGATGATCCGTACCATGATGTCGAAGCGCAGTTCCCGGTTGGCACCATCGTCCATGGCCGCGTTGCCCGCATGTTCCAGTTCGGCGCTTTCATCGAGCTGGCTCCTGGCGTGGATGCCCTCTGCCACATCTCCCAGATTTCCGACGTCCGGCTCAACCGTCCGGAGGAAGTCCTGCGTGAAGGCATGGAAGTCGACGCCCGCGTTCTCGAGGTTTCCAATGAGAAACGCCGCATCAGCATCTCCATCAAGGACGTCGAACCGATCAATCCCATGCATGAGGATGAGATGGTTCACGAGGACGTTGAGATGGTCCATGAGGATGTCGAGTTGACCCACGAGGACACCCCCGAGACCGAAGCCTGACATCACCGACAATCCCGTCATATGAGACATCAGAGGCTGCCTGGAACGGGCAGCCTCTTTTTATCCGACAGCCAGTCACTTGCCTGACAGAGAAGGAAAACATCAGCCATGCATACACCTAAGAACCAGTCAGAACAGCCTCTGGCAGCCAGTGAACACCCGTTATCCCCGCGCGAGCGCCAGCTGGCGTTCGATTCCATTCTGGCACTGGTCATCCGCTATTCGGTACCGGCGATCATCGGCATGCTGGTCAATGCCCTCTATAACGTGGTCGACCGCTTCTGGATTGGCCAGCTTCACAATACTGCCGCGCTGTCAGGCATAGGCCTGACTCTGCCGATGTTCAATCTCGTCCTCGGATTCATGCAGCTGGTTGGTGTCGGTGCCACGGCAACGATCTCACTGAAACTGGGAGCGAAACGGCATGATGAAGCGGAGCAAGTCCTGGCCAATGCCCTGACTTTGTGTATCCTGATCGGCAGCGCCATCATGGCAGCTGGCCTGATCTGGCTCGATCCGATCCTGGTTCTGCTCGGCGGCAGTCCAGCGACTTTGCCCTATGCCCGGGACTATTTGCAGATCATTTTGCTGGGCAATGTTTTCAACACCATTGGCTTTGCCCTGAACCACACCATCCGCGGTGCCGGCAATCCACGCCGCTCGGCCTCAACCCAGCTGCTGGGCGCAACCTTGAACATGGTTCTGGATCCGGTGTTTATCCTGGGATTTGGCTGGGGTGTCCGTGGCGCGGCCTGGGCAACCATCATCAGCCAGTTCGTCTCCATGATCTGGGTGCTTTCCTATTTTGCCGGCCGTGGTAGCCAACTACGCCTGAAACCTGCGAGGATGATGCTCGAGGCAAGGGCGGTCCGCCAGATCCTGTCCATAGGCGTAGCCCCCTTCACCATGCAGATCTCGATGAGCCTGGTCACCATCCTGGCTAATCGCATGCTCAAATTTCACGGCGGTGATGCCGGTATTGCGGTCATGACGATTGTGGCCAGCATGACCATACTCTTTCTGATGCCCCTGTTTGGAATCAACCAGGGCCTGCAGCCGATCCTGGGCTACAATTATGGTGCGCAAAACTACCAGCGGGTCGAGGCTGCCTGGCGCGTGGGGGTTGCCATGGCAACCGGGATTGTCGTATTGGGATTTGCCCTGGTCCAGCTTTTTCCGCAGGCGATTATCCGGCTCTTCAGCACAGACCCTGAGATCCTCGACATCGGTAGCCAAGCCCTGCGGACCTATCTGATAGTCCTGCCTTTCCTGGGATTCCAGATCATCAGCACGATCTATTTCCAGAGCATCGGCCAAGCCCGGACTGCGATGTTCGCCAGTCTGATGCGCCAGGTCATTTTCCTGGTTCCGCTGTATCTGGTCCTGCCCCATTACCTTGGGCTACCCGGTGTCTGGCTGGCCAGCCCGATTGCAGATGGGCTATCGGTGGTGGTCACTGCAGTTTTAATCGCGCGGGAGATGCGTCGTCTGCACCAGCTGGGCAGTCAGCAGATCCCAGAATCTGTCTCAATGTAAAGGCACCACGTATCAGGCGGGCTGTTTCCAGGCGTGCAGCCTGAAGACTCAGCCAGCCAGCTCGCGCAAGGCTTCACGGTAAATGGCCGCAGAAGCCAGCAGTTTTTCGATGGTGATGTATTCGTCGACTTGATGGCAGACATCCGGTTCACCCGGAAACGACGGACCAAAGGCGACAATATTGGGCATCGCCCGGGCATACGTTCCGCCGCCAATCGCGATTGCCGAGACATTGGCCCCGGTCAGGCGGTTGTACACGGCCATCAGGGTTTTGACCAGAGGCCGACCAGGATCACCCGCCAGGGGGGCAGTATGGCTGACCAGTTCCACGGTGGCCTGGAATGGGGCAACTGCTGCAGCCATCCGGGCGAGGATGGTCTCGACTTGCCAGCTGGCCGGATAGCGGATGTCCAGGACCAGGCTGCCCTGCTCCAGGTCCAGTTTGAGCACGCCCGGATTCAAGGTCAAAGGTCCCGAACTGTCCAGGCCGGCGATGCCCAGTGCCTGGCCCGTCCAGTCTTCGGCGATCAAGGCCTGGTAGAGCTGGACCATCGGATGGGCACCGGGCCGCTGGGCCGCTGTCGCCATCGCGACTCCGATCGCATTGTGTCCTTCCCAGGGCAAACTGGCATGGGCGGCCTTGCCTGCATAGGTTTCCGTGGTGACATGTCCTTGCTCATCCTGCCAGGTCAGGTCACACCGTGCCGGAACCATGTTGGCCCGCTGGCCAGCCACTGCAGCCAGCAAAATTTGTCCATGGCCGTCCAGCGTGGAAAATGGTTGTCCGGGCTGGCTTTTCAGCTGGATCTTGATATGGGCGATGCCTTTTTCTGCATAAATGGCCGGGAAACTGGCATCCGGTGTGAAGCCTGCAGTGGGCAATTCGGCTACTTGTGTGTAGTGGCTCATACAGGCGCTGCCACTTTCTTCATCCAGTCCAGCAATCAGGCGGATCCTTCCTTTGGGGACAAATCCTTCATCCTTGAGGGCTTTCATCGCATACAAGGCTGATACCAGCGGCCCTTTGTCGTCCGCTGTCCCGCGGGCGATGATCCTGTCAGTTGTGACAATCGGCGCAAAGGGGTCATGTGACCAGCCGTCGATGGCTGGCACAACATCCAGATGGCCCAGCACGGCCGTGATCGGACCCTCGCTGCCCCAGTCCAGGTAGCCACAGTAGCCATCCAGATCGACCGGCGTGAAACCAAGTTCAGCGCCCAGTGCGAGGAACGCATCCAGGGATCTTTTCGTCTCCACTCCAAAAGGCGCACCCGTTTCAGGGCGTCCCTTGACACTTGGGATCGCGCACAATTCAACCGTTGCCCGGACCATGGCATCGCGATAGGCGGCCATGGACTGGGCGATGGCCTGCTTATCCATTCGATTGTTCCTCGGTGTCTGCGCCTTCTGTGACCGGCTCGCTGTCAATGGTTGTTTCCAGGTCATCGACTTCACCCTGCGTTTCCTCTTGAATCAGCTCGCCAGCAGATGATTCCACTGGGGATTCAACCAATTCGCTGGTTTGGGTGAAATCCACTGTTTCGCGGTCCTGGCATTCCGGGTGCAAGGCACAAAACAAGCCATGCAACAGACCCTGTTTGTCTGCTGACTCTCCGCAGATGGCACACGCTTCTGTTGGCAGTTCAAATTGGCTGAGCATGCCGGATAACTGGGCCAGGAACCACTCGATCTGCTCAGCTGTGCGCACGCGCCACGACTCCTGCAGACGGACACAAAGGAAATTGTCCGCCAGTTCAAAATTCCTCAGTTTGAGCTGGCGGGTATTGTCATCGAGCCAGCTCTGCAGAGCAGCCAGGTTGTCCGCTGTGATTCCGGCCACTGAAACGAAGACCGCCTTGAAACCCTTGCCCTCCATCACCGTGAAACGGTAGCCATTGTAGAGGCCATAGATGCTGTCTTCCGCTTCCAGTGTCTGCCAATTCTGCTGTTGGGCCAATTTGGTAAGTTGTGTCGAAATCATGGTGTACTCCTTTTTATGATGCGCATTCTGGTTATTTTCATTTTGTCACATTATACCGCTGGGAAGGCGCTTAGGCTATTTCACTTTGCAAAGAGCCCTGTTCGGGGCCCCCTTGCATGTGGCATCGGTTCATGCTAAAATTTCACAGGCTCAAAAAACGCACATGGGACTTGCCCCTGTTGCCAGTTCGAAACGAATCTGGTTGGCAGCTCATGGTGGAAAAAACAGGAGGAACCTTATCATGGCCGTTATTTCAATGAAGCAACTGCTCGAAGCCGGTGTCCATTTTGGTCACCAGACCCGCCGCTGGAATCCGAAGATGGCAGAGTACATCTACACGGAACGCAATGGCATCTACATCATCGACCTGCAGAAGACCGTGCGCAAGGCTGACGAAGCCTACATGTTCATCCGCCAAGTCGCGATGAACGGCGGCAACGTGCTCTTCGTCGGCACCAAGAAGCAGGCCCAGGACTCGATCCGTGAAGAAGCAGAGCGTTGCGGCATGTTTTTCATCAACAACCGCTGGCTCGGCGGCACCCTGACCAACTACACCACCATCAAGAAGCGCATCAATCGCCTGGCTGAGCTGACCAACATGCAGGATAACGGCACCTTCGACGTCCTGCCCAAGAAAGAAGTCGCCAAGCTCAAGCTCGAGATGGAAAAGCTGGAGAAAAACCTCGGTGGTATCAAGACCATGCCTGGTCTGCCGGCCTGCATGTTCGTCGTCGACCCCAAGAAGGAACACATCGCCGTCATGGAAGCCCGCCGTCTGGGTATCCCGATCGTCGGCATCGTTGACACCAACTGCGATCCGGAAGAAGTCGACTACGTCATCCCGGGCAACGACGACGCCATCCGCGCTGTCAAGCTGATCGCCGGCCGCATGGCTGATGCTGTCATCGAAGGCCGCCAGGGCGAGCAGCTCGCCGCTGAGCAGGCTGAAGTCAGCGCTGACGAATCCGCCAAGATCGAAGAATAATCAAACGCTTAGAATAGGGAGGAACCCCCATGGCTATCACCACTGACATGATCAAAACCCTGCGTGAAAAGACTGGTTCCGGTATGATGGACTGCAAGAAGGCCCTGACCGAAACCAATGGCGACATGGAAAAAGCCGTTGCCTGGCTGCGCGAAAAGGGTATCGCCTCTGCTGACAAGAAAGCTTCCCGCGTTGCCGCCGAAGGCATCGTTGACGCTTACATCCATGCCGAAGGCCGCATCGGCGTCCTGATCGAAGTCAACATCGAAACGGACTTCGCTGCCAAGAATGAGGAATTCCGCCGCATGGTCCGCGATCTCGGCATGCAGGTTGCTGCGATGAACCCCCGCTGGGTCTCCAAAGAGGAAGTCCCGGCCGAGGAACTCGAAAAAGAGAAAACCATCATCCGTAACAAGGCCCTCAATGAAGGCAAACCGGAAAAAATCCTCGACCGCATCGTCGAAGGCAGCCTGAACAAGTTCTTCGAAGAAAACTGTCTCCTGGAAATGGCCTATGTCAAGGATGATTCCAAGAAGATCTCCCAGCTGGTCAAGGAAATGATCGCCAAGATCGGCGAAAACATCACGGTCCGCCGTTTTGTCCGTTTTGAACTGGGTGAAGGCATCCAGAAAAAAGAAGAGAACTTTGCTGACGAGGTCATGAAACAGATCAAGTAAGATCGTCACCGATCGAAAAACGAGGGACATGCCAAGCATGTCCCTTTTTTCACACAAAGGAGGCGTCCCATGTCTGCAATCTACAAACGAATCCTGCTCAAAGTCAGTGGCGAATCCCTCGCCGGTGGCAAGGGGATGGGTCTGGACAATGACACCCTGCACCGCCTGGGCAAGACTATCCGTGACCTGATGGGCCTCGGTGTCCAGGTGGGTATTGTGGTCGGCGGCGGCAATTTCTGGCGCGGCCGCACCAGCGAAGGTATGGACCGGGTCACCGCGGATCACATGGGCATGCTGGCCACAGCCATGAATGCTTTGGCCCTGTCGGATGCCCTGGAACAGGCCGGCGCTGTCACCCGGGTGATCAGTGCCATAGAAATGCGCCAGTTTGCTGAACCGTACATCCGCAAAAGGGCTGTCCGCCATCTCGAGAAGGGCCGCGTGGTCATTTTTGCCTGCGGCACTGGCAACCCGTTTTTTTCAACTGATACCGCTGCGGCATTGCGCGCGACGGAAATTGACGCCGATATCATTTTCAAGGCGACCAACGTCGATGGTGTCTATAACAAGGATCCCCGCAAGTACCCGGATGCGGTCCGCTATGATTCGGTTAGCCACGATGAAGTCCTGCGCCTGAACCTGGGCGTCATGGATGCCACAGCGGCAGCCCTCTGCCGCGACAACCACGTCTCGATCGCGGTTTTCTCAATTGATGAACCAGAAAATATCCTGCGCCTGGCCCAGGGGGAAAAGGTCGGAACGATCGTCAGCTGAATTGCACCAGTCCCCAACGTTAGGCTATAATGGTACTGATTATTCACTGGAGGTGACTTCTATGTCGCAGATTGTTTTGAATAAAGAGTCCTACCTGCCTTATGAGGACCACATGAAAAAGACACTCCACGTCTTGACGGAGGAGTTCAACACGATCCGGGCCGGACGGGCCAACCCGAAGGTCCTCGACCGTATTGCGATCGACTACTATGGCGTCCAGACACCAATCAACCAGGTCGCCAATATCCAGGTTCCTGAGCCGCGCATGATCTCCATCACCCCTTGGGACCCGACTTCGCTCAAGGCGATTGAAAAGGCGATCCAGGCATCGGACCTGGGTATCAACCCAAATAACGATGGCAAGTCCTTGCGCCTGGTGTTCCCGCCCCTGACCGAGGAACGCCGCAAGGAGCTGGTCAAGCAGGTTAACAAATATGCCGAGGAAGCCAAAGTTGCCATCCGCAACATCCGCCGCGATGGCATCGACAAGTTCCGCCATCACCTCAAGAACAAGGAACTGACCGAAGACGGCATGGCTGAGGTCGAGACGAACCTGCAGAAGCTGACTGACAAGTACATCGGCGAAATCGACAAAGCCGCCGCTGCCAAAGACAAAGACTTGATGGAAGTCTGACCGGTCTGTCTGGCCGATCTGCCTGCCGCTGACCGGGTGCTACAACACCCGGTTTGTTGTTTGAAAGGATTTCCATGCGCTTTCCCTGGTATTCCTTGTCCAGATTTTGGGCGGGGCGCAATCGCAAAACCGATCCCGCCGCAGCTGGTTCAGGTTATGCACAGCTGAAGATCCCGGCCCATCTTGCTGTCATCATGGATGGCAATGGCCGCTGGGCCCGGCAGCGTGGCCTGCCCCGCCAGGCCGGACATCGTGCCGGTGCCGAAAACCTCAAGGCTTTGTGCCGGATGTGCGGCCGGCGCGGCATCCAGTATCTGACCGTTTATGCGTTCTCGACTGAGAACTGGAGCCGGCCAGATGACGAAGTTCACGCCCTGATGGATCTGTTTGTCGAGTTTTTCCGTCGCTACGATCCGGAACTGGCTGCCGAGGGTATCCGGGTCCGTTTTTCCGGCGACCTCGCTGCGTTGCCGGAGCATATCCAGGCCATTATCGCTGAAAACGAAGCGAATTCCGCTGGCCGGGACAAGATGCAGCTGATCGTGGCCATCAATTATGGCGGCCGGCGTGAAATCGTCCAGGCGTGCCGCCAGCTGGCACAAAAAGTGGCAGACAGCCAGATGGCTGTGGATGACATTGATGAGACATCCATCCAGCAGGCCCTCTATCTGCCGGACGTCCCCGATCCGGACCTGATCATCCGGCCCAGTGGTGAAATGCGCCTGTCCAATTTCCTGCTCTGGCAATGCGCCTACGCCGAGTTCTGGTTTTCCGATGTGCTGTGGCCAGATTTTTCCGAAGAACACCTGGACCAGGCACTGACCGCCTACACCGAACGGGACCGCCGCTTTGGAGGGGTAAAATCAAAATGAACCAGCGTATCTTGACTGGACTCTTGTTTGCCCTGGTTGTAGCGTTATTCGTCGTACCTGGCTATTGGTGGCCGGTTGTGCCGCTGGTCCTGATGATCCTGGTCGTCTGTCTGTCCAGAAACGAGCTGGACCGGGCTTTGACCGGTCGCCAGTTGGGGCTACCACCTGTTCTAAGCCGGATCGGCGCGCTGCTGTTTTTGCTGCCCCTTCTGACCTTGCTGCCGCGAGTGAAGGATCTGGTCACATCGATCCAGCTGGGTCAGACTTGGCTGGGCCTTTTGCTGCTGATGGTTGGCCAGATTGCCTGGGCTGCCATCATGGCACTGATTTTACTGATCCAGCATGGACCACAGGCTATGCCGCGGGCCGTGGCTGCAGCTGTGGCCACCACGTATCTGGCTTTTCCATTTGGTACCGCCGTGGTCATCCTGATGACCCTCGAGCAAGGTTGGCTCTGGCTGATTGTTGCCCTGGTCACGCCTTGGCTGTCGGATGTCCTGGCTTATTTCACGGGTTATTTCCTCGGCCGGCACAAGATCGTGCCCCAGATCAGTCCCAAGAAAACGGTCGAAGGCAGCCTGGGTGGACTGGTTGGCGGCATGCTGGCCCTGAGTCTGGCCCTGCCTTTGATCAATGACTTCACCTATGCCAGCTTCTTCACCCTGCCGGTCCATTGGCTGGCCGTGATTGCCGGCGGTATCGTTCTCAGCGCAGCTTCCCAGCTGGGCGACTGGCTCGCATCAGGCATCAAGCGCTGGTGTGATGTCAAAGACTTCGGCGCCTATCTTCCCGGTCACGGCGGTACTCTGGACCGCTTTGACAGTGTCCTGTTTACGTTGCCTTTCACCCTGCTGCTGGCCATATGGGGCCAGATCGCCGGATAGCGAGAATCCGGGAGGTTGCTTGTGACTCAGACGATATCCTTATTAGGTTCCACCGGTTCCATTGGTACCCAGACCTTGGAGGTCTGCCGCCATCTCGGAATCAAAGTCGCCGCGCTGACCTGCGGCCGCCGTCTGGACGCCCTGGAGCGGCAGATCCGCGAATTCAATCCAGACTTGGTTTCAGTTTCCAGTGCTGAGGATGCCAGGGAACTCCGGTCACGCTTGGCCGGAGCCTTTCCCCGCCTGGAAATCCTCCATGGCCGCGAAGGCAACCTGGCTGCTGCCATGCTGCCGGGTGTCACAACCGTCGTGGCTGCCATGGTTGGTGTTGCTGGACTCGAACCGGTTCTCGCCGCTGTGCAGGCGGGCAAGACGATTGCCCTGGCCAACAAGGAAACACTCGTAGCCGGTGGCGCCCTGGTCATGCCCCTGCTTGAGAAAACCGGTGCCCGGCTTTTTCCGGTGGACAGTGAACATTCGGCCATCTGGCAATGCCTGGCAGGCGCACCGGCTGGTTCTCTGTCACGGATTTTCCTCACGGCCAGCGGTGGTCCTTTCCGCGGCAAAACACGTGCAGACCTGGCTGAAGTCACGGTCGAACAGGCCTTGCGCCATCCGACCTGGGCCATGGGGGGCAAGATCACGATCGATTCGGCTACCCTGATGAACAAAGGCCTGGAAGTCATTGAGGCAGCCTGGCTGTTTGATTGCCCGGTCGACCAGATCGAAGTCGTCGTCCATCCCCAGAGCATCATCCATTCCATGGTGGAGTTCAAAGACGGATCGGTTCTGGCCCAGATGGGTTTTCCGGATATGAAACTGCCGATCCAGCTGGCCCTGACCTGGCCGGAGCGCCGGGCGAGCCTGGAACCACGCTACAATCCATTCGACCCCCGCACGACCAGCCTGACATTTTCACCGCCTGATACCGATACGTTCCGCCTGCTGGAACTCGCTTATGTTGCGGCGCGCACCGGCGGAACCCTGCCAGCCGTGCTCAATACCGCCAATGAGGCTGCTGTGGATTTGTTTCTGTCTGGCCGGATCGGTTTTCTCGAGATCGCCAGCCGGGTCGAACGGTGCCTGGAACAGCATGAGCGCTCGGGCTGGCAACGCACATTCGACTTTTCCACCATCATGGAGCTGGATCGCTGGGCTCGGCAGCAGGTCCTCTCCGGTACCTGAATCAAGGAGTAGATCCCCATGGGAATTTTCGCAGGCATTGTCCTTTTAAGCATTCTGATGATCGTCCATGAACTGGGCCATTTCCTGACCGGCCTCAAGCTGGGCTTCCGGATCCTGGAATTCTCTCTGTTCATGGGACCGGTCCTGTATTCGCGTGAACACAACGGGATCCGCTACAGCATCAAACTGCTGCCGATCGGTGCCTCGGTCCGCTTTGCCGGCGAGGAAGAAGAGGAGATGAATGGCTTCGATCCCCGCGATCCTGGCCTCTTTTTCAACCGGCCGCGCTGGGCCCGTGCGATTGTCATCGGCACCGGACCGGCTGTCAACCTGGTCTCCGGTGTGCTGGCTTTCCTGATTTTGTTCGCTTCTTTTGGCTACACCATCCCGGTCATCCAGGACACCTACCAGGATACCTTGGCTCAGTCTGCCGGTCTTGTTGCCGGCGACCGCATCGTCGCGGCCAATGGCCATGCGGTGCGGACGACGCTCGACTATACGGCTGTTGACCTGTTTACACCGGAAGGCGAACCCATTGAACTCGTGGTTGAATCTGAAGGCCAGGGGCAGCGTACCGTTGTCCTCCAGCCGACCGTGACCGAGCGCTATCGTCTCGGTGTGACAATCGAGCCAGAACTGAGCGGTGATGGCGCGATCATCGCCGAAGTCGACTCAGGTTCCAACCTGGGCCAGCCTGTCCTGGCCACCGGTGATGTCCTTTTAGCTGTCAATGATGTGCCCTACAGCGATACCGAAGCGTTCCGCGACATCGTCCAGTCCAGTGCCGGCCAGCCGCTGACGGTTTCGATCCTGCGCAACGGTCAGCCCCAGACAGTTGAAATGGTTGCGATCCAATCTCAGGTCAGTCTGCCGCGTGGCATCTGGTTTGCCACCAGCCGCGCGTTTATTCCTGCCATCGGCCAGTCAGTCCAGTGGTCCTGGTCGATCGTCAAGGTGACGGTCAAAAGCATTGGTGCCATCTTCACGGGTGAGGCCAAGGCAGTGGATACTTTGTCTGGCCCCGTTGGTGTCGTCTCCTTGGTCAGCAACGTCGTAGAAAATGAGCGACCGTTCCGGGACAAGATTTACCAGCTGCTCTGGCTCTTTGCCCTGATCTCGGTCAGCCTCGGTTTCATGAACCTCCTGCCGATTCCGCCGCTGGATGGCCATCATCTGGTCTTGATCGCCATCGAAGCGATCCGGCGCAAACGGCTCGAACCGCAGCTCCAGACGATCATCGGCATGGTGGGTCTGGGCCTGATCATTTTCCTTGGCCTGGCGGGCCTGTTCTTTGACATCATGCGCCTGATCGGAGGCTGACCATGTTTGAACGCAAAATCACACGCCCGGTCCATGTTGGAAACCTGATCATTGGCGGAGGCGCCCAGATTGTGATCCAGTCGATGAATAACACAGACACACGCGATGTCCAGGCGACGCTGCGCCAGATTGATCAGCTCGCCGAGGCTGGCTGTGACCTGACCCGGCTTGCTATCCCTGACCAGGAATCAGCCGATGCCCTGGCCAGGATACGCCCTCTTTCAGCGCTGCCAATTGTTGCCGACATCCATTTCGACTACCGTCTCGCCCTCGCTGCCCTGGCCGCAGGTGCGGACAAGATCCGGATCAATCCCGGTAATATCGGCGGACCGGACCGTGTGCGCCAGGTGGCAGCTGCCGCACGTGAGCGTGATGTACCGGTCCGGGTCGGTGTCAATTCTGGTTCGCTCAGCCGCGAAATCGTCGATCGCTTCGGCGGTGTCAATGCGCAGTCGATGGTGGCATCGGCTCTGGAATCGGTCGCCCTGCTCGAACAGTGGGATTTCAATGACATCGTCATCTCGATCAAGGCATCTGATCCGGCCCTGACCATCCAGACCTATCGTTTGCTATCGGAAAAAACCCAATACCCCCTTCACCTTGGTGTGACAGAAGCTGGTACTCGCAATGAAGGAGCGATCCGCTCCGCGATCGGCATCGGCACCTTGCTCGCCGAGGGCATTGGTGACACGCTGCGGGTTTCCTTGACGGCGGATCCGGTTGATGAAATTGCCGCCGCCTACAGCATTCTCAAGGCGCTCGGCCTGAGAAGTCACGGACCGCAGCTGATCAGCTGCCCGACCTGCGGCCGCACCAGCGTGGACCTGATCCGGATTGCTGCCGAAGTCGAAGAACGCCTCAAAACAGTCAAGGCTCCGATCAAAGTCGCCGTCATGGGTTGTGCGGTCAATGGACCTGGAGAAGCGCGCCATGCCGATGTCGGCCTGGCTGGTGGCAAGGGTGAGTTTTTGCTCTTCTCCCATGGTGAAATCATCCGCAAAGTGCCCCAAGAGCAGGCGATCGAGGCCTTGATGGCTGAGATAGCCCGGATCACAGAGGCCTGAGCGATGCAATCGAGCCTTGCAGATTTCTTTGCCCAGTTCATCCCAGATCCAGCCCTGGTCGAACAACTCAGGCAGCATAATGCCCTGGTGACTGGACTGGTTGTCAAAAAGAGCGGCCAGGTCACCATCCAGATCCTGTCGAGCCTGCCTTTGCCAGCCGATCTGCTGGTTAGGCTGGAGGCTGCTCTTGAGCATGCACTGCCAGCCCAGGATGTGCTGATCCGGCAGACATTTGCCGAGCCGTTGGCCCAGGTTCATCTGCAGCAGGCCGCGGCCAGTTTGTCCCCCTGGCTGATCCGCCATTTGCGCAAAAAGGATCCTTTCCATGCGGCTATGCTGCACCATGCGCAATTTATCGCCCAGGAGATGGACCCGGCTCGTGTCGAAGTCCATGTCACGGAAGACAGCCGCGACGATCTGGCCCGGATCGTCAGTGACGAACTGGCCCACTTGACCCGCACAGCACTGGGCCAGAGCGTCCATTTCGAATTCATCGCCTCGAGCCAGGATTTGCGAGATTATACGGCCGAGATGCTGCGCCAGCAGCAGGCCGAGGCCAGGCGCCAACTGGCTGCCATTCCCGGGCAGGCTGAAGGTGAGTTTTGCTCCGCACCGGCACGGACGGACAGTCCGGGACAGGGGTCGGCCAATCGTCCGGCTGGTGCTGCCGCCTCCTCGGGTTCAGTCTCTGCCCCTAGCCGGGCCCCTGCCAATGGTCGCCCCGGTGTCACTGCCAACGGCACGGTTTCGACCTATCGCCGGGCGCCAAAACCAGAGGGTGTCCTCTGGGGCAAGGTCAATGGTGAGCTCAAGCGCCAGGCGATCCGAGACTTGTCGACCGAATCCGGTCTGGTGCTCATGGAAGGTGAAATTTTTTCGCAGGAATGCCGCACGGTCAGCAATGGCACCCGCCTGCTCTACAAATTCGCCCTGACCGACCTCTCCAGTTCGATCTCCTGCATTCTGTTTGCCAAACCGGAAGACCAGGAACTGCTCGATGGCTTGTTGAAAAAGGCTTCGTATTTGCGCGTCAGTGCTGAAATTTCCTTTGATGCCCAGTTCAGCAAAGATCTTCAGGCCCGCGTGCTCGGTCTGCAAGAGGCCAAACGCCCGGCGGGTCGTGCAGACAAGGCTGAGTTCAAGCGGGTCGAACTGCATGCCCACACCAAGATGAGCACCAAGGACGCCGTCTGTGAAACCAAGGACCTGGTCAAACTGGCGGCCCGGTTTGGCCATCCGGCGGTTGCCATCACTGACCATGGCGTCGTCCAGTCCTTTCCGGATGCAGCCTCGGCCAGAAGCGACCTCAAGCGCAAAGGCCAGGAGATCAAGATCATCTACGGCATGGAAGGCTATCTGGTCGACGATGGCCCGTCCGTAGCCTGGGCAGTGGAGCAGGCTGACCTCAGCGCAGGTTTCATCGCCCTCGATGTCGAAACGACCGGTCTCGATCCGTCCAAGGACCGCGTGATCGAAGTGGCACTCGTGCCGTTCCTGCCTGACGGGCAGGGGGGATTTTCAGCGGGAGAGCCCTGGGTCACCCTGGTCAACCCCCAGGTCGATCTTCCACCCAAAATCACAGAGCTGACCGGCATCACAGCTCTCGATCTCCAGGGCGCCCCCGACCCCTGGTCGGTCTTTTGTGAATTGGCAGAACGGATCGGAGACAAGCCAGTTGTCGCCCACAATGCCTTTTTCGATCTGGCTTTCATTCGCTACGAAGGCTTCCGCACGCCGGTCGAGAATGACCCGCGCCTGAAATTCAATCCGCCGCTGGTTGACACCCTGGCTTTGTCGCGGGCCATGATCCCTGAGCTTGCCAATCACAAGCTCAACACCGTGGCCGCCCACCTCGGTGTCGGACAAGACCGCCACCATCGCGCCGATGACGATGCCCGTGTCTGTGGCGAGATTTTTGCCCGTCTGTTCCAGTCCTCTGGCGCGGCGAGTCTGTCTGAATTGAACACGAAGCTTGGCCACCTCAGTGACGATGAAGTCCGTGAACATCGCCGCTCGGTTTACCATGTGATCCTGCTGGCCAAGGACAACCTTGGTCTGTACAATCTGTACCGTCTGGTTTCAGTATCGCATACACGCTTTTTCCACATGCGCCCGCGCATTCCCCGTGCGCTGCTGCAATATTTCCGTTCCGGCCTTGTCATTGGCAGTGCCTGCGAGGCGGGAGAGCTTTTCCAGAACGTGCTTGAGACCTACCGGGCGACTGGCAACCAGTATGATGATGCCAAATCGATCCTGATGCAGCAGCCGGCGGTCGACAAGGCGCGTTTTTACGACTATCTCGAAATCCAGCCGATCTCCAATAACGGCTATTACCTGCGCCAGGAATCGAGCGGCCTGCACACGGAAGAAGACCTGCGCAACCTCAACCGCCTGATTGTGGCCCTAGGGCAGCGGGCGAAAAAGCCGGTCTGCGCCACCTGCGATGTCCATTTCCTCGAACGTGAAGACGCCGAGTTCCGCCGCATTCTGCTGGCTGACAATGGCTATTCGGATTATGCTGAGCAGCCGGACTTGCACCTGCGTACCACGGGCGAAATGCTGGCCGAGTTTGCCTATCTCGGTGATGCGGTGGCCCGCGATGTGGTCATCAACCAGCCCCAGGCCATTGCTGACCAAGTCGATCCCGAACTCAAACCTTTTCCAGATGGCTCGTTTCCGCCAATCATATCTTCGGCGCCTGACGATGTCCGCCGCCTGACCTGGGAGACTGCCCAGGCGATCTACGGCCGTGACGGCGAGTTGCCAGGCGTCGTCCGCGAACGGATCGAGCGTGAGCTGAGCTCGATCATCGACAACGGCTTTTCGGTCATGTACTACATCGCCCACCACCTCGTACGCCAGTCGAATGAAGACGGCTACATTGTCGGTTCACGTGGTTCGGTTGGTTCGTCCCTCGTTGCGACTCTATGTGGCATCACCGAGGTCAATCCGCTCTTGCCCCATTATGTCTGCCCGCACTGCCATTATTTCGAACCGGATGAAAGTGGCCAGTACGGCTCCGGCTATGATCTGCCGGCCAAAGCCTGTCCAGAATGTGGCACCGCCCTGAATCGTGAAGGCCAGGACATCCCCTTTGAAACATTCCTGGGTTTCAAAGGAGATAAGCAGCCTGATATCGACCTCAATTTCTCGGGCGAATACCAGGCCCGGGCCCACAAATTCATTGAAGAAATGTTCGGCTCATCACACACCTTCCGTGCCGGCACGATCAGCGGTTTTGCCGAGAAAAACGCCCAGGCGATGGTGGCCAAATATTTCGAAAAACAGGACAAGTTCACCACCCAGGCCGAAATTGCCCGTCTCTCCCAGGGCTTGATCGGAGTCAAGCGAACCACCGGCCAGCATCCGGGGGGCATCGTCGTCGTGCCCAAGGAGCGTGACATCTACGATTTCACACCGATCCAGCACCCGGCCGACAAGCGCGACGGGGGCACGGTTACGACCCATTTCGACTTCAACGCCATGCATGATACGATCCTCAAGCTCGACGTGCTCGGCCATGACGATCCGACCATGCTCAAGATGCTCGGCGACCTGACCGGGATCGATGTCCGCACCATCCCGATCCCAGACGAGAAAGTCATGTCCCTGTTCTGCTCAACCGAAGCCCTGGGCATTCCAGATGGCTCTTCACCAGCCGATTCGGCCACCCTTGGCCTGCCGGAAATGGGCACCTTCATGGCCCGCGACATGATCCGTGAAACCCGGCCGACCCGCTTTTTCGACTTGGTCCAGCTGATGGGCCTGTCCCACGGCACCGACGTCTGGAAAGGCAATGCCCAGGAGCTGATCCGCAGCGGCATCTGCACGATCAACGATGTCATCGGTTGCCGTGACAGCATCATGACCTGGCTGATCCACAAGGGCCTGCCCAACAAGGCTTCTTTCGACATCATGGAAAAGGTTCGCAAGGGCAAAGGCCTGTCGCCGGAGCATGAGCAGCTGATGCGCGACAACCATGTCCCGGACTGGTACATCGACTCTTGCAAGAAGATCAAGTATATGTTCCCGAAAGCTCATGCCGCGGCCTATACCATCTCCAGCCTGCGCATCGCCTGGTTCAAGGTCTACCACCCGGAGGCCTACTACAGTGCTTATTTCACCGTGCGCGCCGATGAGTTCGACAGCTCCCTGATGGTCAAGCCCGCTGCCGCGGTCAGCCGCACCCGTGCCGATCTCAAGAGCCGTTTCCGAGAGGTGTCCGACCGGGAGCAGAAGATCTACTACATCATCGAACTGGTCGAGGAAATGCAATTGCGCGGGATCGACTTCTTACCGATTGACCTCTATACATCGGCTGCCACGGCCTTTGCCATTGATTCGCCCGGCAAGATCCGGCCGCCCCTGAATGCGATCCCCGGCATCAGCCCGGCGATCGCCGAAGCCATCGTGGCAGCCCGCGCCGATGGGCCGTTCCTGTCACGTGATGAGCTGGCCCGCCGCGCTGCGATAGGCCAGAGCGCCATTGCCACCCTGGCTGCTGCCGGCTGTCTCGACGGCATGCCGGAGTCGGCCCAAATAGACCTGTTCTCTCTGCTGGCCTGAGGGCACGACCGATGTTTTGCCGGGTTGTCCTCAAAGAAGCCACGCGCGCATTCGACCGGGAATACACGTATGCTGTGCCTGATCACCTGGCGCCGTGTCTTGCCAGCGGTAGCTGGGTCGAGATCCCCTTTGGTTCCGGGAACCGCCTGGTCCAGGCTTTTGTCGTGTCTGTCGAAAGCGAATCAGGCACAGATTTCCATGTCAAGCCCATCCAGCGCCTCTTAAGCGACCGCCCCGTCCTGCGCCGCGACCAGCTGCAGCTGGCAGGCCTGATGCGCCAGCGCTATGGCTGCACCTACGGCGACGCCTTGCGCCTGATGGTGCCTTCCGCGGTCGCTGCCGTGGGAGACAAGCTCGTCCGAATGGCTGAGCTCCCGGATCCGGCCGAAGCCGCCCGCCGCCTCAACGATGGCGAAATCGACCGCATCGGCCACCAGCGCGTCATCGAAATGCTGCTTGAATACGGCGCCGTACCGGTTCCCGAACTGATGCATGCCTGCCAGGTCAGCCGGGCCGTTCTCAAGACACTCGAGAAGAAAGACCTGATTGCCTATTTCAGACAGGAAGTGCGCCGTTTGGGTGGGGAAGAGGATGGCTTCGAGACAGTCTCCGATTTCGAGCCCAATCCGGGCCAGCGTGAGGCGATCGACCGGATCCATGCAGCGCTGGCTGAACCGGGCGACGACAGCCGGCTGGCCGAATTTGTCCTGTTTGGCATAACGGGCAGCGGTAAAACCGAAGTCTATCTCCAGACGGCTCGCCAGGCCACCCAGCTCGGCCGCGGGGTGATCATCCTGGTGCCGGAAATCTCCCTGACCCCCCAGATGGTAGGCCGGATTCGCTCTCGCTTTGGCTCAGGTGCGGCGGTTCTGCACAGCCGTTTGACTCCAGCTGAACGGTACGAACAGTGGCAGCGTATTTTGCGTGAAGAAGTTTCTGTCGTCGTCGGTGCCCGTTCGGCCATTTTTGCTCCCCTGAAAAACCTCGGTCTGATCATCATTGACGAAGAGCAGGAAACGACTTACAAATCCGAAACGCACCCGCGGTATCATGCCAGGGACATAGCCCGCCTGCGCTGCCGCGAAACGGACGCCGTCCTCGTCCTTGGTTCGGCCACTCCGGCGATCGAAACTTTTTACCGCACGACCACCGGCAAAGCCACGTTGCTGCGCCTGGACCAGCGAATCGGTGACAGTCAGCTGCCCCAGACCCAAATCGTCGATATGCGCCAGGAACTGCGTGAAGGCAATCGCAGCGTTTTCAGCCGGCCGCTCAACCGGGCCCTGCGCCGCGCGTTTGCCACCAAAAAGCAGGCCATGCTGTTCATCAACCGCCGCGGCATGGCCGGATTCATGCTCTGTCGCCAGTGCGGTCACGTCATCAAATGCCGCACCTGCAGCGTCTCGATGACCTGCCATGTCCGGCCGGCTACCGCCGTGACTCGTGAACAACTCCAGCTGGTCTGCCATTACTGCGGCAAAATCACCCAGCCACCCAGTCGCTGCCCCATCTGTGGCAGTGAGCGGATCGGCCGTTTTGGCGCAGGCACTCAGCAAGTCGAAAAGTTATTTCTCGAGGAATATGCCCCGGCGACAGCCATCCGGATGGACCAGGACACGACCACCGGCCGCCAGTCCCATGCCCAGCTCCTGGACCAGTTTGCCCGCCATGAAGCCGATGTCCTGATCGGTACCCAGATGATCGCCAAAGGCCACGACTATCCCAATGTCACCGTTGTTGGCATCCTGTCCGCCGACCTGATGCTGGGCATGTCCGATTTTCGCGCCTCTGAACGTGCATTCGCCCTGATCACCCAGGCTGCCGGCCGCGCTGGTCGCGGCGAGCATGCCGGCGAAGTCTTCATCCAGGCTTACAACACCGACGACTACGCGATCACAGCCGCTGCTGCCCAGGACTACGAGCGCTTCTACCAGCAGGAAATCACCTTCCGTAAAGCCATGCGCTATCCGCCTTTCGGCGCCATCGCCCTCGTTCTGGTCTCCGGCCAGAATGAAAAAGCCGTGCGCGATAAAATGGCCCAGATCCACGCCCTCCTGGCCGCCCGGCTCAGTGAAAGCCTTGTGGCGCCTGCCATCGAGCTGCTCGAGCCTGGCCGCGCCCCCCTGTACCAGCTGCGTGGCCGCTACCGCTACCGCATGATCGTCAAAGGCAAAGACAACGCCAGCCTTGCGCAATTTCTCCATTCATCCTTGGATCGCATTGACCTGGCCCCGCTCTCCCTGACGATTGATATCGATCCGTACAGCTTGCTGTAAGAACTTGCCCCGAGGTCTGACCCTATTGCCGGAACGAGGGTCGGACTTGCCTTGAGACCTAGGACCCACCACAGCTCACTACCGTCCCTTGCTGTTTTGTGCTATACTATCTAGCACGATTCTGCCCTGAAATGTTCGTTTCCACACTAACACTCACACCCGCACCCACACCCACACTCGGAGGACACCCACCTTGGCTCTCAGGCAAATACTCAAAGACGGGGACGATACCCTGCGTAAAATCAGCCGCCCCGTTACCGCTTTTGACAATAAATTGCAGACCTTGATTGATGATATGTTCGAAACCATGTATGCCAATAATGGCATTGGCCTGGCTGCGCCGCAGGTTGGCGTACTGCGCCGGCTTTTCGTCATGGACTTGCAGGATGGCAGCGGACCGGTTGTCGCGATCAATCCGGAAATCAGGCAAGCTCAGGGTTCGCAGATCTGCCAGGAAGGCTGTCTGTCGATCCCGGGCAAATATGGCGATGTCGAGCGGCCAGCGACACTGGTGCTGGAGGCCCTCGATCGCAATGGCCAGCCTTTCAGCCTGCCAGCTGACAATTTGAAAGCGGTTTGTATCTGCCACGAAACCGATCACCTCGACGGCATCTTGTTCCGGGACAAGGTCAAAGGCCCCCTGCTTTCCGAATGACACAGGTACCAATGGACCTCAAAAAACCACGCATTGTCTTCATGGGGACGCCTGATTTTGCTGTCCCATCCTTGCGCAGGCTGGTCGAGGATGGCTATCCCATCCTGGCTGTCGTTTGCCAACCGGACAAGCCGACTGGCCGTCATCAGGTCCTGACAGCTCCTCCGGTTAAACAGACCGCCATTGAACTTGGTATCCCTATCCTCCAGCCGACCAAAATCCGCACCGGCGAATTCGCCACCCAGTTGCGCGAATTGGCCCCGGACATGATCGTCACGGCCGCATATGGCCGGATTTTGCCAGCTGACATTCTCCAGATCCCGCCGCTCGGCTGCCTCAACGTCCATGGCTCGCTCCTGCCTGAATATCGCGGTGCGGCACCTGTGCAATGGAGCATCATCGATGGCCGGGCTGAGACGGGTATTACAATCATGCTGATGGACGAGGGGATGGACACCGGCGACATTCTGATTCAGAGCCGGATCGCGATCCCGCCGGACATGGATGCAGGCCAGCTGATGGATGCCCTGGCAATGCTTGGCGCAGAGCTGCTCCCCCAGGCCATCCAGGGACTGTCAGACCACTTGCTCGAGCCCGTGAAACAGGATGAATCTCAAGCCACCTACGCCGCCATGGTCAACCGCGAAACGGGTCATATTGACTGGACGCGCCCCGCTGCGGACATTCACAACCAGGTACGCGGGACCTATCCCTGGCCGGGCGCCTGGACCACCTTGCCCGACGGCAAAAGGCTCAAAATCCACCGGACAGCTGTGGCAAATGGAGATCATCTGATCACAGGAGCCACGCAGAACATTCCCGGCACCATCCTGGCTGCGCAAAAAAATGGCATCTCGGTCGCGACTGGCCAGGGTACCATCGTCCTTCTGGAGATCCAGCCCGAGGGCGGCAAACGCCTGAAAAGCCAGGACTGCGCCCACAATTATCCTGTCGGCCTGCAATTGGGAGGCACGCTATGAACTCATCCCTTGGACTTTTCTATGGATTTGACACCTACTATCTGATCCTGGTCATTCCAGCCCTGATCCTGAGCATGGTCGCCCAGGGCATGGTCAAAAGCGCATTCAACAAATACAGCCAGAAGGCCACACGCAGTGGCTACACGGGCAACACGGCGGCGCGCCGGATCCTGGACAGCAACAATCTGCGCCAGGTCCGGGTCGAACAGGTGCCTGGCCAGCTGACGGATCATTATGACCCACGGACGCATGTCCTGCGCCTGTCTGACTCGACATTTGCCAGCCCTTCGATTGCGGCCATTGGCGTAGCGGCCCATGAAGCCGGCCACGCCATCCAGCATGCAGCCGGCTTCTGGCCCAACAAAGTCCGCTCCGCCCTCGTACCGGTTGCCAACATCGGTTCCCAGTTCGGCCCTTATCTGGCTCTTTTCGGCATCATCCTCGGCAGTTCCCCCCTGACAACAGCCGGTATCTGGCTGTTCGCCGGAGCCGTTCTGTTCTACCTGATCACGTTGCCAGTCGAATTCGACGCCAGCCACCGGGCGATCCGGATCCTTGAAGACCAGGGCATGATGACGGATGAAGAGCTCAGTGGTGCCAAGAAAGTCCTGCGCGCTGCAGCCATGACCTACATTGCCTCGACCCTGGTCGCCTTTGCCAACCTGCTGCGCCTGGTCCTGCTTGCCCGGAGCCGCGATGACCGTCGCCGCTGACGCTGCCCGGCTGGCCGCAGTCCGTGTCCTCCAGGATGTGCTGGAAAACGGCGCCTATGCCAATCTCAGCTCGATCCGGCAGCTGGAAAGCCGCAGCCTGACTGCCCGTGACCGGGCTTTTGCTTCGGCCCTCATCTATGGCACGATCAGCCGTCTGCCTGCGCTTGATTACCTGCTCGAACGCGTGCTGGACCGACCGCTGGCCAAACTGGACCCGGCCGTCCGCACCATTTTGCGTGCCGGTGCCTGGCAGCTCTACCACGCCCATGCCGTGCCACCATCCGCCGCTGTCAACGAAAGTGTCAAACTGGCCCAGCATCTGGCCAATCCAGGTGCAGCCAAGTTCGTCAATGCCTGCCTGCGCCGCTTGTCTGCACCTGACCGGCCCGAGTTGCCGGCCAACAAGCCTGCCCTGGCAGCAGGTCTGCCCAGCGAACTATTTGGTTATCTGAAAAAATGGTACGGCCGCGACGAAGCCATCGCGCTGGCTGCAGCCGCCCTGGAGAACCTGGCAACGACGACCGTCCGGACGAACCTGTGCCGGACATCGGCGAGCCTGCTGCAGGCGGACCTTGAAAGGGAAGGGATCGTATCTGAGCCTGGTCTCTATTGTCCGGAAGCATTACGGCTTGATCTGGATGGTCGCTCCATCCGTGCCCTGGTTGAATTCCAGGAAGGGCTTCTGACCGTCCAGGATGAGGCTGCGATGCTGGTCGCTCACATTGCCGATCCTCGGCCCGGCTGGCGTGTGATCGACCTTTGTGCCGCGCCCGGTGGCAAGACAACCCACGTGGCTGAAACGATGAAAGACCAAGGTCAGATCCTGGCCCTTGATCTTTCCCCGTCGCGTCTTGCCCTGGTCGATGAGCAGGCCAATCGCCTCGGCTTGCAGGCAATTCGCACGGCTGCGGCCGATGCAACTTCCACCGACTGGACTCAAGATCTGCTCGGCCAGGCTGACCTGGTCCTGGCGGATGTGCCCTGCAGTGGCCTCGGACTCCTGGCCCGGAAGCCGGAGATCCGTCTGACCATGACCCACGAGAAAATCACCGGCCTGATCCCGCTGCAACGTCAGATCCTGCAGAATGCGGCGACCCTGGTCCGCCCCGGTGGTATCCTGGTCTACAGCACATGCACCATCAATCCCGATGAAAATGTGCACCAGATCGAGCAGTTCCTGGCCTCTGAGCCGGGCGAAACCTTTCAGCTGGAGACGATAACCCCGTACCTGCCAGATGCCTTGCTCAAGGATCCCGGAATCGCCCAGTCGGCGGCAAAAGGCTGGATCCAGCTGCTGCCCCACCGCCACCACACGGATGGCTTTTTCATGGCCCGCTTGCGCCGCCAGCCGTCAGCAGGATAATAGCCCAAACCCACTACTGGCTACAGAAAAACCACCTTCGCTAGGAGACCATCATGCGCCTGATGATTGACCAAACCCTTGATAACTGGAAAACTTACGCCGCCGCCAAAGGCTGGCCGGCCTACCGGGCCGGGCAGATCCAGCAATGGCTGTCGCGCGGCATCAGCTCGATCGACGAAATGACCAATCTGCCGAAAAACATCCGTGAACAGCTCGCAGAGGATTTCCTGGTCGATGGCCTGACCGTCGAACGCAAAATCGTCTCAGCCCTGGACCAGACAACCAAATATGTCTTCCGCCTGTTTGACGGCAATGTCGTCGAGTCAGTTCTGATGCATTACAAACATGGCTATTCCGTCTGTATCTCCTCCCAGGCCGGCTGCAAGATGGGCTGCACCTTTTGCGCCTCGACTGGAGCTGGATTTGGCCGTAACCTGAGCCATGGTGAAATGCTGGCCCAGGTTAGCCGGATCGGCCGGGAAATCGGCGAGCGGATCGGCCATGTTGTGATCATGGGTATTGGCGAACCGCTGGACAATTACGACGAAGTGGTCGCGTTTCTCAAGGCCGCCAACGACCCGCAAGGCCTGAACATCAGCCTGCGCCACATCTCGGTCTCAACTTGCGGACTGGTACCCGAGATGCTAAAATTCACAGATGAAGGTCTGCCTGTTACCCTTTCAGTATCTCTGCATGCGCCCAATGACACCATCCGGCAGGCCATCATGCCCATCGCCCGGCGTTACAGCATCGACGAGCTGCTCGCTGCCTGCCGGCGCCACATCGAGCGCAGCGGACGGCGGATTTCTTTCGAATATTCTCTTTTTGCTGGTATCAATGACCAGCCAGAGCACGCCCGGGAACTGGCGCGCCGCCTCAAGGGGATGCTGTGCCATGTCAACCTGATCCCGGCCAATGAATTCGACGGTGGTTCACACCGCCAGAGTGACCGGCGCCAGGTTGAGCAGTTCCAGCAGATCCTGCAAAGTGCCGGCATCAATGCCACCATCCGGCGTGAATTAGGCGCCGATATCAACGCTGCCTGCGGTCAGCTAAGGAGAACGCTCGAAGCATGACAGAGCCAATCAAGTTTGCTGCGCAAAGCCACACCGGACTGGTCCGGGAAAACAACGAAGACACTTACGAACTGGTCTATCCAGGGCCTGGCTATCCATTGGCCCTGGTTCTGGCTGACGGAATGGGCGGCCACAGCAAGGGCGAAATCGCCAGTGAAATTGCAACTGAGTTTGTCGCCAGCTTTCTGCGCGAGTATTTGCTCAATCCGCGAACATCGACTGAACTTGCCAGGCAACTTCAGGAGCTGGTCAAAAAGGCGAATGTCAAAGTCTATCTCAGTTCACTTGATGACAAGGAAAACCAGGGAATGGGGACGACCCTGACAGCTGCCATCCTCTTGCCAGACCGCCTGATCACCGCCCATGTCGGGGATTGCCGCGCCTACATCCTGACGGAAGGCCAGCTGCGCCAGTTGACGGTTGACCACACCCTCGTCCAGGAACTGGTTGATGCTGGCAGCATCACAGCAGCCGAGACCCGGACCCACCCACGGCGCAATGTCCTGACCCGGGCCCTGGGTTTTCCAGATTTTGTCAATCCCGATATCACGGATACTCCAGTTGCAGCAGGTGATCGCATCCTGTTATGCAGCGATGGTTTGCATGGATTTGTTCCCGATGATCTGATCTTCCAGTTGGCCCAGGCTGGCGAGACACCTTCCGAGGTTGTCCAATCCCTGGTCCAGGCTGCCTTGGCAGCTGGTGGGGAAGACAACGTCACGATTCTGTGTGCCTTTGTTCCGGGCCAGACCGCCCAGGAGGACCAGCCATGAACCGGGTGAATCGCCATCTTGCTGCCGGCGACTGGATCAGCAACCGCTTTGCCATTGTCCGGCCGATAGGCCAGGGCGGCATGGCCTATGTCTATCTGGCGACTGACCAGGTCACGCAGCAAAACGTCGCCATCAAGGTCATGAAAGACGACTTGTCCAATGACCAGGAATTCATCAAGCGTTTCGACACCGAAGCCAAGGCCGCTTCCAGCCTCGACCACCCGAACATCATCAAGGTCCTTGGCTATGGCCAGGACGGAGACCTGCGCTACATCGTCCAGGAATACGTCGAAGGCATGACCTTGAAGGAACTGATCGCTGAATACGGTGCGCTCGACTACACGATTGCCGTACCTTTGGCGATCCAGATTGGCCTGGCGCTGGAACATGCCCATCACCGCGGCGTTGTCCATCGCGATATCAAGCCGCAAAACATCCTGATTACCCGCGACCGCATCGCCAAAGTCACGGATTTTGGCATCGCCCGCGCCACCAATGCCAACACGATCACCCTGACCAGCGGCGTGGCTTTTGGCTCGGTCCATTATTTTTCCCCGGAGCAGGCGCGCGGCAGTCTGGTCGGTGAACAGTCCGACATCTATTCACTTGGCATCCTGATGTACGAAATGCTAACCGGGAAAATGCCCTTTGATGGCGATACTTCCGTTTCTGTTGCCATCAAGCATCTCCAGGAACTGCCTCCGGTACCATCCAAACTGGTGCCAGGTGTTCCGCACGGTCTCGACCAGATCGTCATGAAATGCATCCAGAAACCGGTCGAGAAGCGTTACGTCGATGCCAGGGAACTCGTCGATGAACTCGATGCATTCCTCGTCGATCCCTCCGGCGTCTATGGCGTGATCAGCGGCCAGGCCGACTGGGAAGGCAATACCACGGCCATCGGTCTGCAAAAATCATATGAATCCAATTTCGGCAAATTGCGCGAAGTCGAACGGGCCATCAATGAGCGCCGCCGCCTGCGCACCCGCGACACCGCGATCATGGTGGCGATCATTGTCGTCTCGCTCACCATCCTGATCACGATCTTTTCCCTCAGCTGGCAGAAAATCAGCGCCAGCCTGACAACAAAAACGGTCTCGGAATACCAGATCGAAAACTACATTGGCCAGACCTATGATTCGGTCGCTTCCCGGCTCAGTGATGCCGGTATCAAGTATTCTGTCCGCTACGTCACCGATCCTTCGGTCAGGGAAGGCTATGTGGTGGACCAGACGCCAGGCGTGGGGGTCTCGATCCGTCCTGGCAGCACCACGATCACCCTGTATGTCAGCGGTGGCCAGAACCTGATCACCATTCCGGACTACACCAGTCGCACCGTGGCGGAGGCCAGGGCGGAACTGGAGCAAATGTATGGCTTCAAGGTCGACATCGTCTATGAGTACTCCGATCTTGCCAAGGAAAAGGTGATCAAGACGATCCCCTCGGCTGGACAGAGCATTGCCAGCGGCAGCGCCGTGACATTGGTCGTCAGTGACGGCAGTCCGATGGTCACCATGCCCAATTTGACGGGCATGAACCTGGCCGTAGCCCAGGCAGAAATTGTCCGCAACAATCTGGTCAATGGACCCACGGTCAACATCAATCCGATCTATGATCCGGTCACTGGCCAGCCGGTTGGGTTCCCACTCGAGCAATTGTTTGTCATCAACCAGGAGATCGCCCCAGGCACCTCCATCATTGCCCAGACAGTCATCAAAATCACCTATGGCACATTGTCCGACTATGTCTTCCATTTGGGCTCCTATCCACCTGGCTACGTCCCGGCAGAGACACCCCCGCCAGTTGAAACAGCCCCGCCGGCCTGACCGATGACAAGACCCATGGATAGTGCGAGACCGTGAGCGATTTCAGCCCGGCCAGGATTATCAAAGGTGTCGGCGGCCAGTATGTGCTTGCCGGCCAGGATGGAACAACTGGCGTGGCCAGCGCCCGTGGCTTGTTCCGCAAAGATGGGCAGACACCAACCCCCGGGGATTTTGTCGAGGTCATTCCCAGCGGCGATCCCGACAATCCCTGGCGCATCCTGAAAATTCTGCCGCGCAAAAATGAACTGGTCCGGCCGACCATCGCCAATCTCGACTGCCTGATCATCACCTTGTCCTCAACCGATCCCGCACCTGATTTCCAGCTGGCAGACAAGCTGCTCACCGTCTGCTGGCTGCATCAGATCGAGCCGATCCTGTGCATCACCAAAACCGACTTGCCAGATAACCAGGCGGACCAGATCGCCCAAGCCTACAAGCCATCCGGTGTGACCATTGTCCGGACCAATCCAGACGACGGTGCCAGCCACGACTCTTTGCGCCACCTGCTCAAAGACCGGGTGGTCAGTTTTGCCGGCCAGTCCGGTGTGGGCAAATCCACCCTGCTCAACCAATTGTTTGGTGTTGAAAAAATGGAAACAGGTGAAGTCAGCGACCGGATTGGCCGCGGCCGCCACACCACCCGCCATGTCGAATTATTTCCGTTTTCTGGTGGCTATCTGGCAGACACACCTGGTTTCACATCCCTGGAGCTACCTGAATTTGGGGTCACAGGGCCTGACCTTGAGACCGGTTACCCCGAAATCAAGGCCATCTCGGACCAGTGCCGCTTCACGGGCTGCCGCCATCTGGGAGAGTTGGGCTGTGCGATTGATCGTGCTACAATAGATCCCGGCCGGCTGGCCCGCTATCGCCAGTTCCGCACCGAACTCGACCAGATCAAGCCCTACAGTCAGCCCCGCAACACGATCCAGGCCAAATCTCCCAGCCAGACGCGCGGCCGCACCCGCCGCTGAAAATACGACCCGGAGGCTTCCCATGATTGACCGCTACAACAAAAACTCCAGTGAGATCCTGCTCTGCCCATCGATCCTGTCCGCCGACTTTGCCGCTCTCGGCGCGGCCGTCGAACAGGTTGCCGATACCGCTGACATCATCCACGTCGATGTCATGGATGGCCATTTCGTTCCCAACCTGACCCTGGGCCCACCCGTGCTTGGCGCCATCCGCAAGCGCACCAGCCTGCCGCTGGATGTCCATCTGATGGTGACCAATCCGACCGACCTGATCGAAGCCTTTGCCCAGGCTGGTGCTGACACGCTCGTTGTCCACGTCGAGGTCTGCACCCATTTGCACCGTGCCATCCAGCAGATCCGCGCCCTCGGCGTCACCCCCGGCGTCGCGATCAATCCCGGCACCCCGCTGGAAGCCCTCGACGAAATCCTGCCCTACATTGACATGGTGCTGCTGATGACGGTCAATCCCGGCTTTGGCGGCCAGAAATACATCCCGACCATGACCGAGAAAATCCGCCGCCTGCGCCGCAAGATCGATGATCTTGGCCTGGACATCCACATCCAGATCGATGGTGGTGTCGGTGTCGACAACATCCGTGAAAATGTCGCAGCCGGTGCCAATATGATCGTCGTCGGCAGCGCCTGCTATGCCAAGCCAGATCCGGCAGCTGCCCTGGTCGAACTGCGCGCAGCAGCCCGCTGAGTCCAGCGAATATGCCGGATAACCTGATACCGGTTCGCCACCGCATCGTGATCGTCCTCAGTGGCCAGATCGCCAGTGAGGACGGTTTTCGCGACCTCGTCCGCCAGCAGGATTTGCTGATCTGTGCAGATGGCGGCGCCCGCCATCTGCACCGGATCGGCCGGCTGCCCGACCGCCTGGTCGGTGACCTCGATTCGATCGATCCGGCCGATCTGGCCTGGATCGAACGAAACCAGATCCCAATTGTCCGTTTCCCCAGTGTCAAGGACGAAACCGATGCCGAACTGGCGGTCGAAGCCAGTCTTGACCTGCTGTGTGAAAAAAAAGGGGTGCAGCGAGATGCCTTGTCACCGGCAACGGTTGAACTTGTTTTCCTGGCCGTGCTCGGCGGCCGGCCTGACCATGTCCTGGCCAACCAGCTGATGGCCGTCAGACTGGCCGAGCGTGGATTTTCTATCCTGCTCAGCGATGGCCAGAGCCAGATCATCCCGGTGGTGGGACCCGCTCAGCTCACTCTGGAACATCCTGCGAACCCGGTCCAGTCCTGGGCAGTCTCCGCGATCCCGATCAGCTCGACCATCACTGGCCTGAGCTACACCGGTCTGAAATACCCCCTTGACCACGCCACTCTCGAACGTGGTAGCTGCCGGGGTGTCAGCAACCGGCCTGTCACCGGCCAACCCATCGAAATCGACCTCGAAAGTGGTTCCATGCTGGTGATCATGACGCCCGAGGTCTGAACCCGAAAACAAACATCAAAAAGGCTGGCACCTGTGGCGATTCAATAGCCTCAAGTGCCAGCCTTTGTCGTGCATCCAGTCTGCGCAGGAACCTGTTCAGATCAGGCCGAATTCCTTGCCGATCGCAAGCCAGGCCGGTGCGGAACGCTCGATCATTTCATCTGGAACGGCGAAGCAAAGGCGGAAAAAGCCCGGGAAACCGAAGCCCTTACCAGGAACGACCAGGACATTGTGTTTGGCGCAGGCCGCGACAAATTCAGCATCGTCGGCGATGGGCGCTTTGGGGAAGAAGTAGAAGCCCCCATCTGGCCGCCGGACATCAAAACCTGCCACAGCGAGAATTTCATGCATGCGATTGCGGCGGGTTTCATAGCGATTGACATCCACACGGGCATCGATGGTTTTCGCAATCACCCGCTGCAGGAAAGCAGGAGCATTGACAAAGCCCAGCACCCGGTTGCAGAAGCCGATGGCCTGGATCAGGTTGGCGTAATCTTCGCAACGCGGACTGACACCGATGTAGCCGATCCGCTCGCCAGGCAGGGACAGGGATTTGCTCCAGCTGTTGCAGACGATGCAATTGGTCAGGTGGGCCAGATTATCCGGTGTCTGCTGACCATCAAAGGTCAGACCGGCATATGGTTCATCTGACAGGACATAGACCGTCTGGCTGGCAGATAGCAGGACCTTGTCCAGTGCCTCTAAAACTTTGATCGGGTAGATAACTCCGGTTGGATTGTTGGGCGAATTGATGATCAGCGCTTTCGTCCGAGGTGTCAATGCCGCTGCAACCTTTTCCGGATCCGGGAAAAACGTCTTTTCATCGCAGTTGACCACAACAGGTACGCCACCGTGGTTTTGAACATATGACAGGTATTCGACAAAAAAGGGAGCCAGCACGATGACCTCATCGCCGGGGTCGAGCAGTGCCTTCAAGCTGACATTGAGAGCTCCGGCAGCCCCAACGGTCATGCAAACAGCCTCAGCCTTGACCTCCAGACCACTGCTTTTGGAGAGCTTGTCAGCCACGACCTGCCGCGTCTCCAGATAACCGGCATTATTCATATAGGCATGAAGACCTGGCCTGGGATCAGCTGCCAATTCCTGAAAAGCTGCAAGGACTTCAGCCGGAGGCTCCAAGTCCGGATTACCAATGCTGAAGTCATAAACTTTGTCCGCACCATAGAGCGCTTTTAAGCGGGTTCCTTCTTCAAACATTTTGCGGATCATCGATCCCGCTGCCATATTTTGCGAAATTTTCTGGGAAATCATCAACCAACCTCCATCAAGCGAACAATCCATAAGAAGTAGTATCGTTTGTGAAAACCATGATACCATAAGGACCAGGGTGACAGAAAAAAATAACAAAGATCTGAAATCATACGATCTCTGGAGAGAGAGCAGGTGAGTTACATGGCAGACACTTCCGGACATGATCAGGACATGAAAGAGAGGATTCTGGAATCTTTGCAATTCCGGGCAACGCAGGCAGATTCAATCAATACGAGTCTGCCGTTGACATTTGTCAAAGCCAGTTATGAGCAAAAAACACTGGAAATGTCCGTGAAAGCTACGCCTTGGACACGAAATGTATCTGGGATCATGCACGGCGGTGCAATTGCAACTGCTTTTGACATCACCATGGGCCTTTTGTGCAAAGCCTATGCAAATGTTTCGTTTTCCCCGACCATTTCCCTGCAGATCAATTTCTGCAAACCCGTTCCAATTGGCACCTGCCTGCACATCCAGGCCAAACTCAGCAGCGTCAACCGGAAATTCTTCCAAGTCCAGGCCGAAGCCTGGGCTGAAGACAATCCAGACACCATCCTAACCACCGCATCCGCCATCTTCTACCGCGCCAGCGGCGGGGATGTCTGAGCAAGCCGGATGGTCCCCCCCCTGCCACCCGGTTCTTTGCTTATTTCCGTGAAAGGCATGAAAAAATGCAGCGGATTCCAGCAAGAGTGGTCATGGGGTACAGAAGATTTGAGTCGTGCCAGTTTTGATTGCAGGTCTGGTTTGCTTTCACATCATTGAAGCTCCCTGGCCGGCAGGGCTGGCACCTTGGACGGAAAATTCCACTTTTGGGGTCGGTCCACCAAAACGGCACTAATCAAACGGGTCTCGAAGCCCCTGCAGCAGAGGCTTTTCCAGATCTTGCCTAGATCTTCCCCAAAAGTGCTCCGACATAGGAAGGGAAGTTTCCGCCGCTAGGTCGGAGCACTTTTTCGGAACATTTTCGATGAGGCGTCAACCTGCTGCGGCTGTATGCTTCACAAGCGCATTCCAAATTTTCCCAATCAGTGGACCGACCCCAAATCGTGAACATTCCGCATAAAGGGCCAGACTTGGCCGTAAGTCTGGCGCCAAATCGTGAATATTCCGCGAAAAGTGTCACCCCTCACGCCGCCTCCAACCCCAAATCGTGAATATTCCGCATACAGGACCAACCCCTGGCCGGCAGGGCTGGCACCTTGGACGGAATATTCCCTCCGAGCATGTCACGCTTTTCACAGTAACATCACGGTAATAAGCAAAGAGCCCACCCAATGGCTCTTTGCTTGTTTCCGTGAAAAATATCAAATTAATGCAACCTTACTACCAACAATGAAGACCAACCTGGAACCGCTGGTGATGTTAGCAGATTTGGAG
>Ga0228535_1000991_pt1 | contig 56965 bp, 54 predicted proteins | sample SJ1metagenome_FD_168457 | JGI IMG/M metagenome (GOLD analysis project Ga0228535, IMG submission 168457) | Enriched culture of PCE-dechlorinating microbial communities from Ithaca, New York, USA - SJ1 | ecosystem: Engineered > Modeled > Simulated communities (microbial... > Unclassified | place...
TATCCCATGGCGTTGGCCTTGTCGAGCACCTTGTGCTCCAGGAAGCCGGTCTCGTAGAACACGATGCCCATGACGAGGGCCATGACGAACTTGTGAAGCTGGAGATACGGCAGGCCGGCGGAAATCATCATGGCGTTATATTCCTGGGCCGCAAAGAGGGCAACCCAGCTGACGACAGCAACCTTTGCAAGAAGAACAAAAGGTGTCTGCATCGCCCTTGGCAGCGCCGGGAAAAGACGGATGCTGGGGACCTCAGGATCGCTCTTCGCGGCAGATGCAGGCTTGGACTCTTCCGCCTCGCCGCTGCGGAACTTTGCGAGAAGGCGTTTCGTCTCCGACTTCAGGCAGAGGGAGGCGATGGGCAGCCCAACAAAGTTCTGAAGCACCAGGAGCAGTGTGGCAAACACGGCGAGATGCTCGAAGCCAACCTTCTTGGCAGCTTCGGAAACGATTATGGTTGCCACGATGCCGCCGGAGATGGGGCCTGCGGCGGTAAGGGCCATTTCACGGCCCAGGATGGGACCGGCGATAAAAAAGAGCCCTATGGAAAGGGCTACAAGGCCGACAAATGCGATGATGACAGTCTTCCACTCCTGCCTGATGTCCCTCAGCTTCATGAGCGTTCCCATGTGGACAAGAATGATCGGAAGGCTCACTGCCGCAAATGCAATAGTCCCCGTGGTCTGGAAGATGTTCTCGGGGAATCCGTACCAGAATCCGAAAAGGAAGACGAAACCAGTGACAAAGATCATTGAGAAGACGGCCTTCGTCTTGTAGGACACGATGTCGCCGATGGCGTAGCAGATCATAATGAGCATGAGCATGCCGGTGGCGACATCAGCTGCGTTGGTCAGTCCGAAATGTTGAAGAAAGTTCATTCTACCCCTCCTGTTTCCTGAAAAAAGTTTTACATCCAAGAAAAAAATCACTCTCAGCGTCTCCGGATTTCCCTCCGGCGTTTCAGATCTTCACTCCTTATTCCTTCTCCGGGATCACCTCCAGCTCTATTTTTCCCTTCAGTGAATTGCTCACCGGACAGACCTGTTCGACTTCATGGAAAAATCGTTCCAGTCTCTCTTTTGGCGCTGATGACTTTACCAGCGCCTCTATGCGGATCGTGCCGAAACCTCCGGCAGCACTGTAGTCTCCCCTGATCCCGAGACGAAGATCCCGCAGGTGGAGATCTTCCCGGGGAGCTCTTGCGAGGGCGACCATGGTGATGCATCCTCCGAGAGCTGCAAGGACCACTTCCATGGGTTTCAGGGTGTTTTCCAGTCCCCCGTTCCGTTTTGACTGCGCCATGACCAGGCTGTGCTCCCCGGAAAAAGCGCATACTGCCATGTCTTCAGGTCTGACTTTCGTGGAAATCGATATTGAGCCCATGGTGCATATCCTCTTTTCTTCAGAAATGGAGGAACCGGAAAAAAACGGCGATGAGCAATTCTAGCATAGTTCATAGACAGCGCAATACTTGAAATTTCAAAAAATAGGGCCGCCTTCCGGCGGCCCTCCTGTTCCGTTTTTCAGGAATATTTCTACTCCCAGTTAGTAATATCCTTCCCGGCTCCGTCGCCGCCTTCCTCACCGTCCGCACCCGGCGAGAAGATATCGTATTCGCCGTGGTCTCCGGGCTGCCGGTACACGAAGGGGCTTCCCCACGGATCAACGGGGAGTTTCCGGATATAGCCGCCCTCCCTGTACTTCCTTGGCTCGGGGGGAATGGACGGCTTGGCGACAAGGGCCTCAAGACCCTGGGCTGTCGTCGGGTACATGCTGCTGTCCAGCCTGTACATTTCAAGGGCCTGTTCTATCTCCCGTATCTGGACGGCTGCAGCGGTCCTCTTGGCTTCCTCTCCCCTCCCTACGACCCTCGGGACCACAAGTGCCGCCAGCAGACCGAGAATGACCACCACGACCAGCACCTCAACAAGGGTGAAGCCTCTTCTTTTCCGCAGCGATTTCTTCATGGGAACCTCCGTTTCCGCAAGCCCCGGAATTACCCGGCGAGGCTTGACAAATCGAATATGGGAAGCAGGATCGCAATGACAACAAACCCCACGGCCAGGCCAAGCACAAGGACGAGCAGCGGTTCTGCAAGGGTCGCCGCCTTCTCCATCCCCTCCCTGGCCTCATCCCAGTTCATCTCAGCAATCTGGGCAACGGCGCCGGAGAGGTCGCCGCCGAGCTCTCCTATCCGAATAATATACACCGTTTCCTCGGAAAAAAGCCCCTGTTTCTCGAGGGCAGTGTCAAACCGGAAGCCCTCCCTGACGAGCCGGGCGCACTCGACCCACCGCTCCGGTCTCGGGTCCATGGACGCGGCCATCCCCAGTGCCTGAACGAGGGGGATGCCGGCGGAGAGCAGGGTCTTCAGGTGTGACATTACCAGGGAAAGAGTGATGTTCTCCCTGATCCGGCGGAAAAAGGGAAGAGAAAATTTTTTTCCCTTCCTGCGCAGAAAAAAGAAAAGCAATACACCGGCGGCCAGGAACACGATCCCCCACTTCCTGAGCACCGAAGCCGTTCCCAGGAGGATCCTCGTGGGCAGGGGGAGCTGCTGTCCCATTTCGGTAAAAAGTGATGCCAGAACGGGAACGACATACACAAGGAGAAAGGTCACCACACCCAGTCCGATAAATGTCATGACAATAGGGTAGGTGAGGGCTGACCGTATTTTCCTGCGCTGCCTGTCCTGGAGGGTGTAGAGACCGGAGGCCTGCTCGAGGACTCCCGGGAGCGCGGAAGTCTTCTCGCCGGATTCCACGATCCTGAGAAGATCATCCCGGAAGAGTCCCGTCTCGTCCATTGCCGCGGAGAGGCGTTTGCCTCCCTGAACCCCCTCGTGGAGATGAAGGCACGCCGCCGCGACCTTTCTGTCGGTTGAATGCCTGCTGAGGAATTTCAGTGCCTCCGCAAGGGGAACTCCCCTCTTGAGATACGACGAGAGCCCCCTGCAGAAAAGGGCATGATAGGAAAGGGAGAAAGGACTTCCCCTCCGTGCCCGCCCTGGGGAACCCTCCACGATGTCCACCGCTACAAGGCCTTTTTCGGCGAGGATCTCGCCGGCACGGACCGAAGACGGGGCATCCACCACGCCCTTCCTGAGCTTTCCCGATCCGTCGTAGGCGGAATACCTGTATGCGGGCACGGATTACCGCTCCCCCGCAGGGCCGAACTCCCCGGCCGATACGACCCTCAGCAGCTCTTCAGGGGAGGTCCGTCCGCGGCTGACCGCGTCCAGGCCGAGTTCCCACAAGGTGCGAAATCCCTTTTTCCTGGCCAGTTCCCGGATCTTCGCCAGGGACATGCCCGAACCTACCGCTTCGCGGAGCTCGTCGTCGAGCACAAACTGTTCGTAGAGTCCCACACGTCCCCGGTATCCGGTACCCATGCAGTGTCCGCACCCTTTTCCCCGGAAGACCGAAGATACCCCTTCCTTCCTGAAAAGGGCAGGTGCTTCCTCTTCCGCGGCACACTCCGGGCAGAGGGTCCGGACAAGCCGCTGGGCGACCGCCCCAAGAAGGGAGCCCGCTGCCAGGTACGGTTCGATGCCCATGTCGATCAGGCGGATCACGGCTGATACGGAGTCGTTGGTGTGGAGGGTGGAGAGGACCAGGTGCCCCGTGAGGGAGGCCTGGACGCCGATGTGGGCGGTCTCGTAATCGCGCATCTCCCCGATCATGACAATATCAGGGTCCTGACGGAGTATGGACCTGAGGGCCGACGGGAATGTCACCCCCGCCTTCTCGTTCACCTGTATCTGTCCGATGCCGTTCAGGTCATATTCTATGGGGTCCTCGACGGTGATTATGTTCACGGCGGGCCTGGCCAGGGCCTGGAGTATGGCATAGAGGGTCGTGGTCTTTCCCGATCCCGTGGGTCCGGTGAAGAGAAGGAGTCCGTGGGGATTCTCGATGAGCCGCGCCATTGTCTGCCGCGATGGTGCATCCATGCCGAGCTGTTCCAGCGAGAGCAGGCCGGACCCCTTGTCGAGCAGCCTGAGGGCGAGGCGCTCTCCGTGCTGCACGGGGATGGAGCTTACGCGGATATCTACCGCATGGTTCCCCACCGTTATCCCGATCCGTCCGTCCTGGGGGGCCAGGCGCTCGGCAATATCCATCCGGGCCATGACTTTCACCCTGCTGGTGAGCGGCGCCTGGAGGTTGCGGGGAAGGCGGAGGCGATCGTGAAGGACGCCGTCGACCCGAAATCGTATGAGGACCTCTCCCTCGCACGGCTCCAGGTGGATATCAGTTGCCCTGAGCTTCAGCGCCTCCCGGATGAGACCGTTCACCAGCTTTATTACCGGCACGTCCACCGAGTCGCTCTGGACGTCCTCACGGAGGAGCCCGTCGCTGTCATCGATACCGGCGACTGCAGTCAGCGTATCGTCGCCGATACCTCCCCTTATGTCATAAAGCCGGTTCATGAGATTTTCCAGGTCCTCGCGCCCGTGCAGCTCCCAGGCTGCCTCCAGGCCGAAGGACGCGGCGAATACCTGGGCCGCGGGAAAGGACCCGGGGGAGGCCAGGCCCATCACAAGCCTGCCACCCTCCTCGCGGAGCGGAAGGATACCGGCGCTCTTGAGGGCGTCAAGGCTCACTCTGCCCCGGATGAGGGGGGCTATGGCCTCGACGTCGGGGAGTTCTCTTCCGGCCACGGCATTTCCTCCTTCTGTCACTTCGACTGCTTCTTCACCGCTTCGCGGTATTCCTTCTCGAGCCGCTTCCAGAGCTTCTCCTCGGTGGCGCTCATCCCGTGGTCCCCCGATACGATCTCTGCGGTGATCTGTTCGGCCTCGCCGGGAGTCTCCAGAATGTAGGGGGTAAGAAAGATCATGAGTTCGACCTTCTCCCGCTGCTTCACCACGCGGGTAAACAGACCTCCGATGAGAGGAATGTACGAAAGCCCGGGTACCCTGCTCCTGAGGCTCTTCTCCACTTCTTTTATGAGCCCTCCCAGGATGACTGTGTTGCCGGAACTCACCATGACGCTGGTCTTGATCTTCCGCTTGCCGGTCACCGGGGTCTCTGCGGTCATGGCGGTCAGAACATCCTCGATGACCTGCTCAACATCGAGGGCCACGAGGTTCCCGCTCCGTATGGAGGGAGTGACGTTGAGGATGAGCCCCGTGTCCTTGTACTCGTAGCTGCTCTGCACCGCGTTGGGGTTTGACATGTCCGAGAGCTTCCCCTTGAGCTGGGGGATCACCTGCCCCACCTGGAGCTCGCTGGGGAGGTTGTCGGTACACATGATCCTGGGCATGGAGAGCACGTTCACCGCATCGAACTTCTTCAGCAGGTCGAGGTAGGCGTAGACAAGCCCCATGCCCTTGTAAGTAGTCCGTGTTCGCGTAGACGTTTCCGAGTCACCCACCACCTCCTCCGTCCTGGAGAGATTCTGGAACCAGTCGATGATCGTCCCGGGAACCCCTGCTCCCCCCATGTTGAGCTGGCCGGCGAGGACCATGTCCCCCGTGACGGACCCGCCCCAGGTGGACCAGTCGATCCCGGCGTTGTCAAGCTTCGTGAGGTTCACCTCGGCGATGAGCCCCCGAAGGAGCACCTGCCGGGGCAGGGTATCGATCTTCTGGATGATCTCCACCAGCGACTGGAAGTGATGGGGAGGAGCGGCGAAGATGAGGCTGTTCGAAGGAACGTCCGGCACGACCGTGGTCGGGATCTTCCCCTCAGCGTTTGTAGCCTGGGAAGCCTGGGCCGAGAGGATCTTGGAGAGCTGTTCGGCCACCACCTTTGCATCGGCGTTCTCCAGCTTGTAGACGTGAAACTCCCCTGACTTGGGCGTCACGTCCAGGTCCGCTATGAGTTTCAGAGCCCTGTTGATGTGGCGCTCCTCCCCCGCCAGGACGATCTGCCTTCCTGCCGTGTCGGGGAGCACCGAAAGCCCGAAGACAGGGCTCCCGGGAACCTTCGAGAGGTTGGCGAGATGGGCGGCGATGAGCTCCGGGGAAGCTTTCGATATCTTCACCGTCTTTGACCTGAAGATCTTGTCGGCACGGTCGAGGGTCCGTATGAGATCCACGGCCCGGTTCACGTCTGTGGCCCTTCCGGTGAGGAGGATATCGTTGCCTCTTCCCACAGGAAGCACCGTGACCGACCGGCCCGATGCCTGGCTCACTGCGGCGGCGATAAAGTCTGCGGTGACATAGTCCAGCGGAACGACCTGGGAGACGGTCTGCTCCCCTTCCCCGGGACCGATGCGGCCGCTGCGGACATCCGGCTCGGCGGAACTTCCTGCCTGGAGAGGAAGCACCTTGCTGAATCCGGAGGCCTGCTGAAGGGTGTACCCGTTCATCTCGAGAACTGAGATGAACACCTGGCGTGCCTCCTTCAGGGGAAAGGGCTTCGGTGATATGACCGATATGGAGCCTTTCACTCCCGGCGTGAGGACCAGGTTCTCATTGAGAAGTTCCGCCATGAAGCGGATGAACTTGACCATGTCCACGTCCTGGAAGTTGAACTGGACGTTCCCCGAGGCCCTCATGCGTTTCGCTGATTCGATGAGGGCGAATTCGTCGTCCTGGTCCTGGGTCTGTGCCATTGCGCCCGCTGCGGCAGCAGCGAACAGTACAAGTACAAGAAGAAAAAATAAAACCGCTCTTTTTTTCCGGGTCATCGCTGTTTCCCCCCTGCATACTTTCCGTCCGGAACGTAGAAGACGATCTGCTCCCGCCCGTTCCCGGAGCCCCTGGCCGCCTTTTCCCCCGGCAACAGGACAATTTTCCTGCAGGAGTAGCCCTGAGGCAAGCCATCCTGGCCCGGGAAATCAAACCTGCCCGATTCCCATGAAACAGCATCTTCCCTTCCACGGTCCTCCAGTTCCCCTGAAACGGCCCGAAGCCACATGCCCCTCAAAAGGGCAAGCCGTTCCCGGCCCTCCCGCACTTCTCCGAGAGCCCGCGACGACAGGGCTGCAAGCCGCATGCTCCCCGCCGCCACAAGACCGAGGACCGCCACTGCGACCAGTGTTTCCGCCAGGGTAAATGCGCCTCTCGTCCGTATCCTCATTCTCTCTCACCTGATGTTGTATTTCAGGGATACGGGCTGTCCGCCCCTGATCACCTGGACGTCGAAGGCCGATCCGCCCATTATGGAGTTGATCACGTTCACCACGTCGCCCATGTTCCTGATTTCCAGGCCGTTGACGTTTTGGATCACATCCCCCTTCTGCACGCCCACCGATTCGAGAAAACTGTTCCTGTCCATCCACTGCACCTCCACCCCGAGTGCCTTGTCGCCCTCAAACTTGGGACGAAGGCGAAATTTCTTCATCTCGTCCAGGGGATTCATGAGGAGGTTGTCCACCGCCTCTCTCGGGATCGATCCCTGCTGTCCGGGGCGCGCAGGAAGAACTCCTGTGCCCTGGTTTCTGACAGCTTCACGGGGAGGACGTGGCCCCGCCGCTGAAGGGCCGGGCTGTTCCTGCCCGCTGTACCGCAGCAGGACATTGACCACGGAGTCTCCTTTCCTGAGGACCACCCTGGATTCACCGACCTCAAGGAGATCGTGGCCTTTTACCTTCTGCCCCACAAGGAATACCATCTGCCTGCCGGACTCGGCAACCCAGGCGGATATTCCGGGGATCGTACCCACGATGCGGATCCCTTCGAGCTCGTAGAGTTCCTCCACGGTGATCTCCCTTTCCGGTTCCACGGGAGGGACCTTTCCGATAGATGCGGCAGGGGCGTTGAAGGGATCCCCCGCTGCAAAATCGGACAGTGTGGACGTATTCCTCTTCTCTGCTGAAAACTGCCGGGGGGAACGGAATGTGTTCACCATTTCCCTGGCATCTCCCGCCTGCCTGAGAAACAGGGTCTCACCGGCCATCCCTGCCGCCCAGCAGCCGGCCATAGCCGACAGAAGCATCACTCCGAAAACAGGAAGTATTTTTCCCGCCATGCGCGTTCCTGTGTCAATCCGTGTCATTGCGGCCGGCTGCCCCCCTTTTCAGGACCCATGTCTCCGGTCCTTCCTTCCTGAGGGGAAGGATCGACCGGAAATATTCAAGAAGCGCCGACCGTTCACCCCTGATGACAAGATCGCTCTCCAGTATTGTGAAAGAATCCGGGGAAAGCACGATCGTACCGGAGATCTCGAGGTCTCCGCCGGTCCGTACCCCTGTCACCTCCAGCCGCCCGTTCCTGAAGACAGCCCGGGCTTCCGCTGATGACAGGTAGAGCGGCGCCTGTCCGGGAACAGGGAGGTTCACCGAGACGCGGTCAAGCTTCACTGCAGCCGCAGGAGCCATCTTCAGAGCGCTCTCTATGACTGAAGGTGTGATATCGGCTCTTCCCGTCTCTCCTGACAGGAGCGGCGATGACATCCGGGCATTCGACAGGACGAACGTCGGAGGGAACCGTCCTTCAGCGGATACTCCTGCGGCATCGAGCCGGAAGCCCTGCTGCGAGGCGGAGAGCACGGCAGTGTTCCAGGCCGTTTCGGCAAGGTCGCCGAAGGGGAAGAACAGCCAGAAAGAGAGACAGAAGGCGGCAAGGGAAACAAGGAGCAGGAGAATCCCCCTTCCGTACCGCATGATCATCGCCTCCCCATGAGCAAAACAGCAGTAAGGCTTCGGGGCGGTGAACCGGCCGCCGAGGACGTATTCCTGATTGCCCGGATATCGGCGGAGAAGGAAAAAATGCCCCTTCGTTCAGTCTCCTGCAGAAATTTCGCGAGAGACTCAGAGGAGAGTCCTTCCATGGTCACCGAGACAGCGTTTCCTCCTGCCCTTCCGGTGGTGGTGCTGAGGCTCTGCATGTTCGACCTGAGACCGAGAGACGCCACCGCGTTGGTTATGGCAGTCAGGAGATCTTCCTCGGGACCTGCAGCAGCATCCCCTGTCCCGTTTCCGGAAAGCCGCCTGAGGGATGCGTATTCGCCAAGGACGGCCGTGAGTTCATCGAACCGTTTTTTCTGGAGGTTCCGTCGTTGGCGAAGGTCATTGGCATCGCTCCAGAGGGAAAAACCGATCCCCCACACGAGAAGCGCGGCAAGGGCCAGGAAAAGGGATCTCCGTTCCGATCCCGGTCCGCTTTCGTCCCTGGAGAACAAAGAGGACAGGCCCGGCAGTTTCATTCTTCCCGCCTCCTCAGCGACAGGGAGAACCTCAGTCCTCCGCCGGGAACCTGTTGAATATCCCCGAGCGACGCCTGGAATCCACCCGAGTCGAGGGATCTCCTGAGGGATTGTATGGACTCCATGGACTGCGCCGTCCCGGTCAGGTCCGCCCCTTCACCCGCGTACCTCATCTGCTCGAGAACAGGAAAGGTTTCTTTTCCGTCTTTTTCACCGCTCCATGCGCTGCCGAGATGGGAGAGGAACCCCGTAAGGGTATCCCCGTTATCCCCGTCTCCCTTCAGTGCCGCAAGTTTGCCTCTTGCCTGGGAGAGGGGGTCGACTATCCGTTCGGTTCCTCCTGCGGTCTCCCGGTAGAGCGCGGCGCTTTCCGAGGCAAGAAGGTCAAGAGAGGACCGGATCCGGAGGAAAAGTGTATATTGAAAGACAGAAAAGACCGTGCCGAAGAGTGCGGCAGCCGCTGAAAGCCTCCAAAGTGCCCGGGCTGTCCGCTCCCTTGCCCGTGCCGCATCGAGGGCCGGACGGGAGAGGTTGATCTCAAGATATTCAGGGAACCTGGCGACCGTTTCCCTGGCAGCCTTCAGCAGTTCTTCACGTCCGGTGATCACCCTGGGTTCGGCTGCGAGAGCCTCTTTTTCCCCGGCGAGGCAGTATTCCCTGCAGAGCAGGATCTCGTCGCCCGTGTTCCATTGGCCGGAGGCACCGCTGCGGCACAGGAGAGGAACGCCGTCCTCAAAAACGGCCGACCCACCGACCTGCCCGTCCCGGTATACCGCTATCCCGCTTCCGTTTACAGCCGACGCCAGTGCAAGGGGCAGAGGCCAGCTGTGGTGGTCTGCCGGGAAGCCGTCTTCCCGGCCGCCCGGGATTTCGGAGGAGGCTAAGCAGAATGCGGTCCCGACGGACAGGCCGTTACCGGTTTTTTTCACCCAGGGAACGATCTCGACGTTCTCTTCGCCTGAAAGAAGGGGAAGAAACCTGAGCGACAGGGCGTTCGATATGTCCTTCATGGAACGGAACGGAAAGGAGAAGGGGTGGGCGGACACGGTACCGAAAGGGTACAGCACAAGGCCCCCCCTGGAAGGAATGCTTTTTCCGCGGGGCTCCCCTCCAGGAAAGTTTTCTGTTTCCTCCCCGTCTTCGAGGTCACGGAGACCGTCCGGGGTCATGAGCAAAAAGTCGGAAATCTGACGTTTCTTTATTGCGGCTCCCCCCATGCGATAGTTTCCGGTGCTGATTTTTTCACTGAAAGTATAACCTGAAGCGGTACCTTTTCGCCATCGGCAAATACGGCAGAAAAAGATACCCTGAAGCGCGTGCTCGTGAATGAAAGAACATTCATCGTCCTTGACCGCGAGGCTGCGGGAAAGGATGGCACTGCGGCAAGATCTTCCATGGATGTGAAGGGCTTTCGTTTCCGTGTCTCCGCGAGATCGGCGGCAATCCGCCCATCGAGCCCGTCAAGGAGTGCGAGCACTTCCTGCGGCGCCGAATTGACGTTTATCTTCCCCTCGGTCCATACGGAAACCAGGGGGCGGATCGCCTGCCTGCCCCGCCCGCCGGAGAGGACCTCCTCCGTCACTCCGGGTACGAGCAGCAGTTCTTCCACAGAGATGAGGGACCTGTTGAGGAACCACTCCCGTTCCCCGCCGCCGAGGCGCGGCTCATCGTCAGGATCCAGAAAATCAAGCACCACCGACCCGAGATGTTCAGCCCCGGCTTCCTGCCAGAGCCTTCGCCAGGGACCCTCCATTTCAGTCCGCACCGTCCTGCCGTCGGGGAGCAGGATATGGTTCAGGGGTATTCCGTCGTCGAGAGGGAAAATCTCCATTTCAACAGTGACGCCCGCATCGGGAAAAACGATCCTCCGAAGGGCGAACTGTTCATCCCCGGGAGCGTGAGCATCGCCGGGGTGAAGGGCTATGAGTCCGCCAGCGGCCGGAAGAAGGGCCTCGCAGACCATGCGGGCGGTAAAGATCCGCTGCTGCCTGTCGAAGTTCCGGACGGACCTGCGGGCAAAGAGGGCGTACATGGTGGACGCTGTTAAAAGAAACAGGGACACGAGAAGCACCGAGAGAAGCACGAGTCCCTTCCTTTTTCCCTGAAACGCCTTATTCGGGAGGAAGCCATTCTTCACGGGAAAACTCCTCCTCTCCCTTTTTGACGGTGATCCGGATCCCTCTCGGCCGGCTGCCTGCAAACTCGTCGCTCCATTCGGCGGTGCCGTGGTCAAGGACGGCGATCCTGAGGGAGACCGCACCGGGAATGACGGGGTATCCCTCCTCAGGATCGAGGGCATCCCAGTCCACTGCCGATGGGGACGCTAGGGGAAGGATCCACCGGTACATGCCGGGGGAGCTCCTTTTTGACACGCCCGGACGATGGATCATCCACGCGCGGACTCCGGTGATGCCGCCCCAGTCACTCCAGAATGCCAGCCTGTCATCCGCCTGTCCGCCGAGGACATCATGCCTGACGGACACCACGGCAGGGCCGTCGGGGAAATTACGGGGAGACCTGCGGAGCTCCGCCGCAAGCCGGCCCATGCGGTAGTCCGCCTGCTGCTCCCCCGCGATTTCACTCCGGACTTCTTCCAGCCTCCTGACGAGGGATACCGACGGTGCAAACGCCAGTGAAGCAATGAGGCCGAACAGCGCGAGGACGACCATGACCTCCGCCAGGGTGAAACCCGGTTTCCTGTCGAGGTGCATTCCGTTCTTCAGTCCGGGAACCATGAGAGAACGTATTTTTTCAGGAAACCCACGGGATGGTAGGACATCTTCGCCACCCGCATCCCCTCGTCACCCAGGTCCTCCTCACGGTTCACCGTGGTGTAGGTGGAAGCGGTGTTCTGGAGAAACATCCTGTTAATTGCCTGATATGCCCCGTTGAAGGACGAGAGGGCCTTTTCGAAGTGGATCATCACCGTATCTTCCGAAATGGCCTCGGCAATGGTGTAGGCGGCGGGCTTTCCGTCCACCTCCAGAATGCCTCCGAGAAGTCCGGGAATAGTGCGCCACTCCCGTACCATCTCCCGGATCGCTTCGTTTTCCCTGAGCAGGGCCGCGGACTCGTCCCTCTCTGCCAGCCAGAGCCGCTGGGCCTCGAGGATGGCATCGCCGTCCTCTCCGGCAAGGGATCGGTACCGGAACTGGTAATTCTTGACAAACTGGCGGATATGGCTTCTTTTTCGGGAAAACCTGTTTCCTTTCAGTGCGATCAGCTCTTTCACCGAGTGAAGGTACTCCCACTGAGACCGCACCTCACTGGCGGCGATCCTGTCCCTGAAGAGGCCGGTGAGTATCTTTACAAGACCGTCCGGGGCGTATGAAAAGTCCTGGAGAGAGGGAAAATGCCGGGGAAGGACGGAGGCCCAGTCAACGGACTCCCACTGCCCGACCGGGGACCACAGCGTCCCGGAGCCTGTCCGGATCCAGCAGAGGCCATCGGAAAACGCCCAGGAAAAACCGAAGACCGTGCGCCAGGACCACAGGCTCCCGAAGGAATAGTAGGCTGACTGCCGGGAGCACAGTGAATAGAGCCTGAGATATTCGCCCGCCTTCTCCATGGAGAGAGGTTCGAACGCAAGAGCCATGGAAACCATCTGCCTTTCTGTTCCCCGGCAGGAGTCCGGGGAAACAGCATCATTCTACCAGAACAGCAGATAAAAGAGATAAAAAAGCCCCTCCCCGGAAGAGGAGGGGACGGACGATCCGTTTTTTACCCGATCCCGAGCAGCCGACCGCCCTGGTAGACGATCACCGCCCCCATGTAGCCGGCGAGGGTGGTGTAGGCGACGAGGAACAATGTCCATTTCCAGCTTCCGGTTTCCCGTTTGAATGCCGCCACGACCGCGACGCAGGGCACATAGAGGAGGGTCATGACAAGGAACGCATAGGCGGACAGGGGTGTGAACAGACCGGGAAGCGCTGCGGCGAGTCCTGCCTCGCCGCCCCCGAGGAGTGCGCCGAAGGTTCCCACGACCACCTCTTTCGCGAAGAACCCGAAGAAAAGGGCTACGGCAGCCTGCCAGAATCCGAAACCGGCAGGAGCGAAAAGGGGTGCGAGCATCTCGCCGATATGGCCTACAATGCTTTCCCGGGAACCGTATTCTACCCCCCACGGGAAACTGGCAAGGGCCCAAACGGCTATAACTGCGAGGAGGATGAACGTCCCGGCCTTCCGGAGAAACTGCCAGCCTCTCTCCCAGGCGTGGCGGAGTACCATGCCGCCCGAGGGGATGTGGTACGGAGGCAGTTCCATGACGAGCTGGGATGATTTTCCCCTGAACAGCGTGCTGCCGAAAATCCTGGCAGCAGCCACGGCAACCACGATCCCGAGCACATAGAGCGAAAAGACAGCCGTACCTGCGCGATCACCGAAGAACACGCCCGAAAAGAGGACGAACACCGGAAGCCGCGCGGAACAGCTCATGAAGGGCAGGATGAGCAGGGTGATCATCCTGTCGCGCCGGCTTTCAAGTATGCGTGTTCCCATGATGGACGGGACGTTGCACCCGAACCCCATGAGCATGGGGATGAAGCTTTTTCCGTGGAGCCCCATGAGGTGCATCAGCCGGTCCATGACGAAGGCCCCCCTGGCCATGTATCCCGAGTCCTCGAGGACGGCGATGAATGCGAAGAGGATGAAGATGTGGGGAAAGAAGACTACCACGGACCCTGCTCCACCAATGACGCCGTCCTGAACGAATGACGCGATGATATCGGAGGCGCCGGCAGCGCCCAGGATTCCGGCAGCCCGATCCCCCAGGATCTCCACGAGGCCTTCGAGGACCCCGACCAGCGGGTCGCCGATCATGTACGTGAGCCGGAAGACAGCCCAGGCCACCAGGAAGAAAAGAGGCAGACCGAGGGTTCTCGAGGTCACTACGCGGTCGATGCGGTCCGAAAGTGACAGGCGGGTCTTGAGGGAAAGGTCCCGGGAGACGGCTTCCGCAGTCACACCGGACACGAATCCCCACCTGCGCTCTATGACGGCCGTCTGAAGGTCATATCCGAGGGATTCCTCCACCCGGGCTCCCTTCCCGGCAACGATCTCCTCCATGTTTTGGGCAATGCCCGCTTTTTCGGCGGCAGCACGTATGTCGGGGTCTCCCTCCACAAACTTGACAGCGGCTGTGCGTACAGGAAGCCCCCGAACCAGTTCCGGTTTTTCCGCAAGACAGGCCTCCAGTTCGTCGAACAGGGGTGAAAGACGCTCGCCATAAGGAAGAGCGAAGGGAGTTTTACGGGCGGAGCTGCTCCGAAGCTCTGAGAACACCGTATTCTTGAGATCTCCTATTCCTTCTTTCCGCCTGGCGACCGTCGGGACGACCGGAACTCCCAGGAGGGACGAAAGTTTGTCCACGTCTATGGTAATCCCCTTTTCCACGGCGGCGTCCATCATGTTGAGGGCTATGACCAGGGGCGTGCCGGTCTCCAGCATCTGGACCGCGAGATAGAGGCTGCGCTCGAGGTTCGACGCATCGGCAACTACGACGGCAAGGTCCGGTCGGCTGCGGAGCAGGAAATCGGCGGCGATCTCCTCGTCGAGGGATGCGGCGCCGAGACTGTAGGTACCGGGGAGGTCCACAAGCTTTACATCCCCGTCGGAACCCCTGAAGTTCCCTTCCTTTCTCTCTACCGTGACGCCGGGCCAGTTGCCAACATGCTGGTTCGATCCCGTGAGGGCGTTGAATATGCTTGTCTTTCCCGTATTGGGGTTCCCGGCCAGGGCGACTGTAAAGCCCATTACCTGCACCCCCCGGGGCACCCGGCGCATCCGGCGGGACGGATGATCACGGCATCCGCTTCGTCCACGCGCAGGCTGAGTTCATACCCGCGGAACCACACGGATACGGGATCATTGAGGGGCGCCTTGCGCTCCACCCGAAGCTGCGTGCCCGGGACAAGTCCCATTTCAAGGATACGCCTCTTGAGGCTTCCGTTCCCCTCTATTCTTGCGACCACGCCCCCTTCCCCCACGGAAAGGGAACTGAGCGCCTTTTCTTTTCCGCTTTCGCAGCATCCGGACAACACTCCCATGTTTCTTCCCCCATTCTCAAGTTCGCACAATCTAACTTTTTTGCTGGCAAAAAAAAGAACCTTCCGGCCCTTTTTCCTGGACTTTTTCAGCAGATACCGTCCACAAACACCTTCAGGGCCATTCCCTGCCCCAGGGCAAACCTGGCATCCCCCACCCTGAGCAGGATAGGGCCCCCGCCGTTCTGAACCACATTGACCCTGGCCCCGGGAACGATCCCGAGCTCGGAGAGCCTCCTGGAGGCCTCGCCTCCTCCGGCCACCTTCGCCACCGTCACTTCGCTTCCTTCAGGCATAACTGCTATGGGACACATTTTTCTCGCCTCCTTCATCCGCTTCCATTATTTCTTCGAAGCGCTGACCCACACGGACGAAGCTTCCGTCCTCGTAAGCCCGGCTTCACTGCCGCACACATCAAGGAACAGCAGTCCCGCGTCCGGACCACCCTTCTTCCTGCAGACCGCGGCTCCGGGAACGAATCCCATGTCAAAAAGCTTCAGGCGGAGCGGTACGGATGCGGTGACCCTTGAAACTATCCCCTCTTCGCCCGCCGGCATCATGGAAAGGGGGCGGGGCATTTTCCGTTCATCGCCCATGACCGTCAGGAGCTCTTCAATCCATGGCATGCCCTCTTTTCTTGACCTTGCCAGGTAATCAACGAAACCCAGTATTCGCCCGTCGGATTTCTCATCCATCTCGTGCTCCAGGGCACACGCCATTGCCATGGCCCGGCCCGGCTCGAAACCGAGCATATCGTGGAAGAGAAACGTCAGGTGTTCGTGGCGCCTGTAAATCTTAAGGGCCCTCTGTCGTCCTTCGTCCGTGAGCCTGAGTGCACCGTACCGCTCATGGCATACCATTGAGTCGGCCACCAGCCGCCTCACGGCAGCAACAACAGTCGCCTTGGCAACTCCCAGGGTTTTGGCAAGGTCTGTTACAGTGGCCTCACGGCCCGATATCTCAATGGCGAAAATGCTCTCCATGTAATCTTCAATACGGGAAGATACCGGCATTTTTCGTTTTCCTCCTCAAAAGTGAGAGGATACTCACTTTTTGTTAGAGCAATATTACTTCGCTCCTTCCTTCCTGTCAAGCCCCTGGAGCTCTCTGCCCCTGGAGCTCTCTGAAGCACAGGGCCTGCACATGAGAAAAATCAGGCCGGACCTGAAGGCCCGGCTCTGTCGGTTTCCCCGTGTTTGTCCCCGATCCTTCGCCCCTGTCGTTAAACGGAGGCAGAGAAAAAATCCGGATTTTTCCGCAACACCGCGATACAGGCGTCCACTGCTTCCGGGCCGTACAATATGCCCCTTTTGTCCTCCAGTTCCTGTATGGCCGCCTCCACCCCCAGCGCAGGGCGGTACGGGCGGTGGGAGGCCATAGCCTCCACCACGTCGGCAACCATGAGGATAAGGGTTTCGGGGAGAATATCGCCGCCCTTCAGCCCCCTCGGATACCCGGAGCCGTCCAGCCGTTCGTGATGCTGGTATGTGATCTCGGCCACGGGCCAGGGGAACTCCACCTCCCGCAGAATGTCATAGCCTGATTGTGCATGGGTCTTCACGAGGTCATATTCCAGCCGGGAGAGACGCCCGGGCTTGCTCAGGATCTCCCCGGGGATCTCAACCTTTCCCACGTCATGAACAAGGCCGGCGATCCGGATACCCTCGAGCCGCTCTCCGTCAAGCCCCATTTCCGCCCCTATCTCGTAGGCGAGAAGGGCTACCCGCTCCTGGTGCTCGATGGTGTACGGGTCTTTCTTTCCAACGATCTGCCCCATGGTGCGGATCACGTCGATAAAAGTCTTTCTGAGCTTCGAGTAGCTCTTTTTCACCTCCTGGTCCGATTCCCACCTGCTCACGGAGGCTGCCAGATTGTAGGCCACGGCCCGGAGGACGTCGAGTTCATCGGGATTCAGATTTCTTTTTTCCCGGAGGAAGCAGAAAGCCAGGAATCCCCAGAAACATGAGCTGATGATCACGGGAACGGCCGTTACATGAAGAGAGTCCTCCGGACCGGAACACTGCCCTTCAGGAGGAATCCCTCCCTGGTAGCAGGTTCCCGAGGACAGCACGTCAAAAAGGCCGGGGTGATCCTTTTCCCAGATGAAGCGGGAAGGCAGTCTGCATTCCCGCTCTTCCCCCGGGCATGCCTCGGCTATTTTTTCAGCGGCGGTCTCCCCGTTCCCTGCCGGCATGTTCCGGAAAAAAACGGACTCCAGTGCGCCAACGGCCGTGCCCAGGGAGCGAAGGGCGCTTACCATCGCACTGCCTGGGTCATCTCCAGAGAGGAGGAAACTCGCGCCTTCCGCTGCCGCCTCCACCAGCTTCTCGTGAAGGAAAAGCAGTTCCTCCGCCTTTTTCCGTTCCTCCAGCTCTCTCCGTGAATCCTCATAGAGCCTGGCGTTTTCCAGGGCTATGGATACCGCCGCGGCGAAATGATCAAGGGTGGAGAGGAGCTCTTCATCGATGTCGGGATACCTGTCCACATAGGAGATCGAAAGCACGCCCATGAATTTCTTTCCCTGGAAAAAAGGCATGGAGATGATGGTGGTTACGGCATCCATGCGGCTGTCGGCAATTCTTCCCGGGTATCTGCCGTAGTCCTGTATCACTACCCGCTTCTGCTCCCTCAGGACGATACCCGATATGCCAGTTTCCGCCGGTCGGATCTCGTCGACCATGGGACTGTAGAGGCCCGTGCCGAATATTCTCAGGAATTCCTTTTCATTTGGGCGGTAGAGGGAAAGAGAAGCATGTTCAGTCCCCGCGAGTTCCGCTGCTTTTTTCACTATCTGAAGGAGGAGGGTGCGGAAATCAAGTTCCTCCATAAAGGCCAGGTACATGGAGTGGAGATGTTCCAGCCGGGTACTGTGGGCGGCGGCTTTCAGCCCGATCTCCCTGCGCCCGGTGATGTCCAGGAGAGCCGACTGGTATGCCGACGCTTTCCCGCTCCCGTCGCGGTAAAAGGTCGTCCGATCTTCTATCCACCGTACTTCCCCGCTCTTCGTCACGATCCGGTACTCGGACACGAGAAAATCCGGTCCGGCCCCGGCGGCTGCAAGAAATCTCTCCTGAAATGAGCGTCGGTCTTCAGATGCAAGAAGGGTTAAATAAGGCACGGAGCCGAGGATAATTTCACCGGCAGAGTATCCGAATCGGGAAATATTCTCCGAGATAAACTCCACGGGGTGGTTTCCCTCCGGTTTTCCCCAGAGGATCACAACCGGACTTGAAGCAACCGCCCTTTCAAGACTGACCGTTCCTCTCGACTCCATACCTGTACACCGCCTTTGCGTCAGAAAGATGTACTTATGCTGTATCGTTCAGCTGCCGTGCGGGCAGGTGAATCGCTGAAGCCCGGCCGTGGAATGGTTCCGGGAATACAGGCTGTGCACACCTCAACACCATGAAAGCACATGAAAGCATTTGAGAGCTTTCGGGGGCATACTATTCTGTTTTTCACCCGTTTGTATTCTAGCGCATTTTTTAGGATATAATGAACCGGTTTTTGAATACACTCCGGAGGTTTATCCATGAATACTCAGCAGCCGTCACGACTCGCCTACTATTCCGCCTATGCGGCGCTTTACCTGATCTGGGGCTCTACATATCTTGCCATCGGATTTACGGTGGAAACGATCCCGCCGTTTTTCAGCGGATCCATTCGCTTTTTTCTTGCCGGGGGGCTTCTTCTGGCATGGTGCCTGCTCCGGGAAGAGGAACGCCCGACGTTCAGGGGATTTCTCGCCGCCTTTAAAGTCGCGGCCGTCATGCTCCTCGGCGGCTACGGCTGCGTGGTCTGGGCACAGCAGACAGTGCCGTCATCCGTGGCAGCGCTCATCATATCCATAGAGCCTCTCTGGTTCGTCATATTCGACTGGCTGTTCTTCAAGTCCCGAAAACCGACCGTTGCCGAAACCCTTGGGGTCATCCTCGGCTTCGGCGGAACGGTCTTCCTGGTGCTCGACCAGGCTGGATACTCACTTTCCCTCTCCGGGACACATACCGCGGGCATGCTTATCCTCCTTGTCGCCACAGTGAACTGGAGTATGGGGGCACTCTATTCCCGCAGGGCGCCGGTGGCGAAGTCGAGCCTTCTTTCCACTGCCATGCAGATGAGTGCCGGGGGAGTCCTGCTGCTGGCGGTTTCATTCCTCGCAGGAGAGCCGGCGCGCATCTCCCTGGAGACCATTACTCCGAAGTCCGTCGCAGCTCTTGCCTACCTTGTGGTCTTCGGTTCACTCATGGGGTTCACGGCCTTCATCTGGCTGCTGAAGGTGGACCGCGCTTCACGGGTGATCACCCATACGTTCGTGAACCCCCTGGTGGCCATATTCCTCGGATGGAGCATCGGGGGGGAAACCATCTCCGGTCCCATGCTCACAGCCGCGACGGTGATCATTTTCTCGGTGATCCTCATCACCCGGACCCATCCCTCCGACGCCTGAGGAGCAGCCGGGCGGCGAAGAGGGTCAGCTCGAAGAGCAGGTACATGGGAACTCCGAGAAGCACCTGGGAAACCACGTCGGGCGGGGTGAGCAGCGCCGCTGCCAGCCCGATGAGGAGGATTATCCACGGCCGGAGGCGGACGAGCGAATCGAGGGAAACGATGCCCAGGAGAAGCAGTGCCAGGAGAAGGAGCGGCACCTGGAAGAAAACACCTGCCGCAAGCAGCAGTGAGAACAGGAAGGACGCGTACTCGCCGAATCCCCAGAGCGGAAGGATATTGTCCCCTTCGCTGAAGGAGAGAAAAAACCTGAGGGCAAGGGGCGCCATGACCCGGTAGGCAAATGCCGCACCGGCTGCGAACAGTACGGGAACCACTCCTCCGCCGATGAGCAGGTACTTCGCCTCGTTCCGCCTCAGGGCCGGCCAGACGAAAAGGCAGCATTGGACAAGCGCCAGCGGGGACGCAAGCACAATACCGCCCCAGAACGCCAGGCGCATGTAGGTCAGGAGTTTTTCATAGGGCCTGAAATAATAGAGGGACACCCCGAGCCCTTCCAGGGGCGCAAGCAGGAACGCCGCCGTATGTTCCGAGAAAAGGAACAGGAGTACCGCAGAGAAGAAGAAAAAGAGCAGGACGGAAAGTATCTTCCTCCTGAGCACCTCCAGGTGTTCCGTGTACTCGCCGCTATTTTCCGGATCCTTCCTCCCCGTCATCTTCCCGCTCCTTTTTTTCAGGGACATCACCAGATTCGAGCCCTCTCCGAAACTCCCGCACGGCACTTCCCACGGCACGCCCGACCTCGGGCAGCCTCCTGGCGCCGAAAAGCACAAGCGCAAGCGCAAGCAGAAGCAGTATTTCTCCGAATCCAAGGTTCATTTCATCATCTCCCGTTTTCAGCCGGACTAAAAAGGAAATTTCTCGAGGGGAGCCATTATCGGCCCCCCGCCCCCATCCCGAGTCTCACGGATCTTTCCGTGAACGGGAATGCCCGAAACGATGGCAGCTTTCGGTTCAGCAGGGCAGACACTCTCGCACGCCCCGCACCCCAGGCAGAGCGACGGGTCCAGCTCAGGTATGGTAAGGCTCCCCCGGAAGGGGACCATATGCATCGCCTGGGTCGGACAGTGCTCCGAGCAGGCGCCGCATGCAGTGCCATATTTTCTCACGATGCAGTTCCGCCTGAGAAAGCGGGCCTTCCCTATGGATGTCCGCTGCTTTTCCTCCAGGAGCAGGGGAATGATCGCGCCCGTCGGGCATGCTTTCCCGCAGGCATTGCAGCTGTACTGGCAGTAGCCTTTCTCGTAGTCGAGGACAGGCTGGAAAAGCCCCCGGGCCCCCCACTCTCCGAGGGACGGACGGATAATTCCGGCGGGACAGGCTGCCGTACACGCCATGCAGGCCACGCACCGTTTCGTGAAGTTTCCGTGGCTCCCCGAACCCGGAGGGGACACCGGCAGCCGGTCATCAGGAAAGGAAGCGGACACGGTCGCGGAGCTGCCTTTCCCCCGGCTCCAGAACATGACCGCGAGAGCCGCCGCACCACCTGCCGCGGAACGGAGCAGTCCCCTGCGCGCAAGTCTCTCCGTCTTTCCGGCGAAGGCAAGGGAAAGCCCTCCCCCCGGACATGCATCGATGCACCGGAGACAGAGAACGCAGCGGTCGGCGTCAATATGCCGCTCCTTCAACGAGATGCAGTTCTGGGGACAGTTCCGCTCGCACAGCCCGCACCCGGTGCACCGGTCACCCGAGAACCGCACTGAAACGAGAGGTGACGTTGAGAACAGCCCCAGGAATGTTCCCACAGGACACAGGTCGCCGCAGAAAGGGCGTCCCCTGCGGACGGACCACACCGCCAGCAGGAGGAAGAATGCGGCAGTACCCCAGAAGAGTTCCGGAACAAAGGGGACCCGGGAGACATGGGGAAGGGCCCCGTAGATTCCCCGGGCCTCCAGAAAGCCCGAAAGAGCGGTGACCCCCCCGGCGGCTGCCGGCCGGAGAAGCTGGACTGCCCCCCTGCCGAAGGCGGCATAGGGGTCGAGGAGCGCCGGGACAATGGAAATTCCCAATGCTCCCGAGACCAGCACCAGAGCGAGGATCCCGAAGCGCAGCGGGGTTCCCGGCAGATATCCGGTCCGGGGCTGCTTTCCGAGCCTCCAGGCAGTCTCCTGAAATGTCCCGAGGGGGCAGAGGAAGGAACAGTACACCCTTCCTGCAAAAAGTGCGCTCACGGCAAATACGGCAGCCGCGGCCCACCAGCGGAAGGCGGCGGGGACAGCCTGCATCCCGGGCAAAAGGGGAGAGCCCGTCCCCCCTGCCCGATACAGGAAGAAAAGCAGGAAGAGGAAAAAGACAACAAGCGAAAGGACATACCTGGCCTTTCCCGCGGTCCATTTCTTTTTCCCGGGTAATTTCTTATCAGAGGGCAATGCGCTCAACCCCCAGGGCCTCCAGGTCCATGGTCCCGACACCCATGGCGGCGGCAGACCGTATATAGGCCACGCCGGCGGGGTCGGCACCGAAGATCCTGGCGGCTGCAGTATCCGCGGCTACAATATCCGTTGAGAGGATCTGGGCCTTCAGCACCGTAAGGTCCCCCGGGGAGGTCCCCCTCGGGCCGTTTCGCGTCATCATCCGGTATGCATCGATAACGGTAAGCTGGGGTCGCCTGAAAAGGCTCACGTCCGCAATGCACTGGTGAAGACCCTTCGAGTGGAACTCACCCCGGTTCCACACCGTGCCCATGAGGTTTTTCATTCCCATGGTGATACCGGCCCCGCCATGGTGCTTGAGCACGGGCACGTTTATGAACACGTCGCATTCGAGGAGCAGCTCGTGTACCGAAACTTCCTTCAGAACTTTTCCTCCTGCAATAGAAACTTTCTGGTAGTACCCGCCGGAATCCGCAGGAGCGGGCACTCCACCGGCATGGCTGACAGCATCCTCGACTCCGCTGTTTTTATAGCTTCTCCGCCAGAGATCACAGGTATGGTCGAAGGCGTACACCTTGGAGGCTCCCGCTTCCAGGCATCTTTTCACGATACGCTCCACAAGGGCCGGGTTCGTGTTTGCTCCTCCTTCGGGAGGCACGTCCCACGACATGTTCGGCTTTATGACCACGGTCTGCCCTTTTTTGACGAAACGGCCCATGCCTCCGAGTGCTGCAACTCCCCGATCGAACATCTCCCCGGGTTCTCCTCCCCTTACGGCGGCAAGGCCGGGATGGGCCTGCGCGGCCGCAAAAACACTCCGGACACTCCGCGGCACAAGAAGGGCCGCCCCTCCGATGCCGAGGGCAGCCGTCCGTTTCAGGAATTCCCTTCTGTCCATGATGGCGCTCCCTCCTTTTCCGTACTGAAAATACTCCGTACCCGGATTTCTCGGGAAGCATCGTATCATATTTTCACTTTTCCCTATATCAGCAAATTCCGCTGAATCGATCAGGGCATTTCCGGCAGTTACACCGGGGACAGAGAATCCGCCGGACATGCAGGTCCAATAAATGGAAAAGGGCGGGAGAGTATCCTCCCGCCCCCGGCCGTTTTCCGGTGCAGGCTACGGCGTCCTGGACTCGTCAAGCATCTCGTCCAGAAGCCGTTTCACTTCTTCCGCCTCCGCCTCGTACTTCTCAAGCATCTCTTTTCGCTTTTCAGCGGGAATCTTCACTGCTGCAGGATCCTCAAGGAGGTACTTTTTCTTTTTCTCCAGGATCCGGAGAAGCTCCTCCCGGTCCCGAAGGAGTTTCTGCCATTCAAGATAGTCCTGCTGGTCTTCGCTTTCCTTGACAAAAGCTCTGCTCACTGCCCTTCCCCCCTTCAGACTGGGAACGACCCAATAATATACAAGGCCACGGTTCTGACCGGGGCCCTGTTCGTTCACATAATTTCTGCTGAACAGAAGAAATCATTAAGTTGCAGTTATTATCCGTCATAGGAGTTTTTTTTGCAACCTGCCGGAGGCGCTCTCTTCCGCAGGCCTATTCCGCGCACCCCTGACCGGGGCCCCAGGTATCTCTTCTCCGGGAAAGTTCAGCAATAACAATTTGACAGGCCGGAGTTTTTCAATTATTATTCATGAAGGAAATACTTCCCGGATTTTTTCGTATTGGCGTTTTTCCTTCAAGAAGGAGGCTTTCATGCTGAAAGAACGGATCGCCTCACGTCTGAAAGAAATGACCCCCGGCCAGGCCGTGGTGGCGAATTACATTCTTGAACGTCCGAAAGAAGCCGCATTCCTGACGGCTTCTCAACTCGGTGAACGCACGGGTGTGAGCGAGACCACCGTCATACGCCTCTCCCACCTTCTGGGATTCACAGGCTACCAGCAGCTCCGCTCCGAAATGGCAAACGTTCTCATGAATCACCTTTCGACCCTCGAAAGGGCAAAGGACTACGAAGCTTCCGGAGAAGACAGTCTTTTTGAACGGGCCCTCCGGAAAGACATGGAGACCCTCTCCGCAGCCATTTCTTCCGTTCCGGCAGATGAACTTACCGCCCTGGGGAAAGCGGCGGCTGAAGCCGAGGCGGTCTACATCGCGGGATATCGAAGTTCCTTCGCACTTGCGAGCTATCTTTCGTTCTATCTCTCGTGGATCCTCCCGAACGTGCGCATCATCCAGACGGACATCCCTTATGAAACACTTATGAATGCTCCCCGGGGAAGCCTGGTGATCGGTATCAGTTTCCCGAGATATTCGAAATGAACCGTGAATGTCCTCGAGATGGCTGAGGAGTTCAAACTGGATACGGCGGCCGTGACAAACGACCTGACGAGCCCTTTGGCGGCCCGGGCGAAATATGTGCTCACCGCTCCGTACAGGCACGTTTCATTCATCGATTCATTCTCGGCGCCCATCAGCATTTTAAACTGCCTTATCCTTGCGGTCGCGGGAAATCTCGGGCAAACGGTGGCCGGGAGGCTCGAATCGCTTGAAAAACACTGGAAAGATGAAGGAATATATGTTTCCCAAAGGCAGAGGGACACTTCCTGAGCGTTATCGAAGGAAAACAGCTCCCGACAGCCGGGATTTCACAGGCAAACGCAGACATGAAGACAGCGGAGGGAGCATATCCAAAATGGGGAATATCCCGTAATGGGGTGTTTTTATTATAAGAGGAAAAAGAAAGGAGCTGATTGTTCGGTGGATCATGGACATCTGATACCAAGAAGCTTCAAGGCAAAACTGCGGACCGCCGTGCGCGGTGAGGGAGTGTTCCTGTATGACGAGGAGGGCAAGGCGTATTATGACGGATGCTGCGGTGCGCTTCTTTCAAGCATAGGGCATGGCGTGAAGGAGATCGCGGACGCCATGTACCAGCAGCTTCTCACCATGGAGTTCGCCCACCCCTCGCGGTGGAACAACAAGGTTTCAATCGAAGCGGCGGAGGAAGTGGCATCCCTTACCCAGGAAGGACTTGACTACGTCTGGTTCGTCAGCGGAGGAAGCGAGGCCATCGAGTCGGCCATGAAGATCGCCCGGCAGTACTTCGTGGAACGGGATGGCAACGGTTCAGGGAAGTTCGAGATGATCGCCAGGTGGAACTCCTACCACGGAAGTACCGTAGGAACCATGGGACTCGCGGGGAGCATGGGACGAAGGCGGACATTCGCCCCCCTCTTCAAGGAAAACCCCAAGATCTGCGCCCACTACTGCTACCGCTGCCCCCTGAACCTGAAATACCCGGAATGCGGCGTGGCATGCGCACGATCCCTCGAGGCCGAGATCCTCAGGATAGGCCCCGAATCGGTGGCGGCATTCTTTGCGGAACCCATAGTGGGATCCACCGTGGGAGCCCTTCACCCGCCGAAGGAATACTGGCCCATAGTCCGCGAGATCTGCACCAAGTACGATGTGCTGCTCGTGGCCGACGAGATCATGACCGGCATGGGACGGACGGGGAAAGCTTTCTGCACAATGCACTGGGACGTCACCCCCGACATCATCTGTTCCGCGAAGGCGCTTTCAGGCGGATATGCCGCTGTGGGCGCCATGATCGTAAAGAACGGGATCGCCGAGACCATCCGGGACAGAAGCGGCGCCTTCCAGCACGGGCACACCTACAATGGCAACCCTGTGACCGCCGCTGCTGTGACTGCCACCATACGGTACATGAAGAAAAACAACGTGTTCGGGAATGCGGCGGAAAGAGGCAGGCAGTTCGACGAGAAAATCCCGGCCCTGCTTGAGATACCCATCGTGGGCGAGGTGAGGGGCATGGGCCTGATGCGGGGTATCGAGCTCGTGGCCGACCAGAAGACGAAGGAGCCGTTCCCGGCTTCCCTGAAGGCCGCGGCAGTGGTCACCGAGGAATGCATGAAACGTGGACTCGTCGTCTACCCGGGAACAGGCCAGATCGGCGGCGTGGCGGGAGACCAGTTTCTGTTCGCTCCTCCCCTGGTCTCCACGAAAGAAGAAATGGACGATATGACGAGCAGGCTCGAGGAAGCCCTCAAGGCTTCAGTGGGCGCACTCAGGAGTTAGGGACGGAAGGTCCCTTTCGTACAGGCAAAGAGACTCATCAAGAGAAAAAAAGGAGGAATCGTTTCATGAAGAAGAGCATTATCGCACTTGCGCTTATTGGTGTGCTGACAGCCGCTTCGGCCGGATTCGCCGCAACATTCATTACCATCGGCAGCGGCGGAGTGGGCGGTACATACTACCCCCTCGGCGGCGCAATGGCTGAAGTCCTCACCAACGCGGGCATCGACGTAAAGGCCACATCCAGGGCCACCTCGGCTTCCCGGGAGAACTGCCGCCTCGTCGCATCGGGCAGGGCCCACATCGGCATGACCATGGGATCTGCCCTTTACCAGGCGATCACGGGCACGGAGGCTTTCGAGCCGGACGGGAAGCTTCCCCTTCAGATCCTCATGAGCATGTACCCTGCGCCCCAGCACCTCGTCACAGTCAAGGGCAGCGGCATCACCAGGCTTGAGGATATCAAGGGAAAGAAAGTTTCAGTGGGAGCACCCGGCGGCGGCGACCAGATCCTTACGAACCTTATCCTGAAGGCTGCCGGGATCGACCCCGAGAAGGACTTCACAAGACAGCAGCTCACCCAGCCTGAAGGTGTCATGGCGCTGAAGGATGGCAACGTGGACGCGGTGTTCTGGAACTTCGCGGCCCCCGGCTCGGCGGTCATGGAAGTGGCAGCCCAGCGTGACGTTGTCATGATCCCCCTGGAAGAGGAGCTGGTCAAGAAGATCATCGCCGACAATCCCTTCCTTATCCCCTACACCATCAAGGCCGGCACCTACGACAGCATAAAGGAAGACATCCGGACCATCGCAGACAGCAACTATCTTGTGGTCAAGAACGACATGGACGAGACACTCGCTTACAACCTGACGAAGACACTCATCGAGAACCGCGACAAGTTCATGAACATCACCACCCAGGCCGCCCACTTCGTACCTGAAGAGGCCAGCGTCGGAATCACCGAGTTCGCCGCAGGCGCGAAGAAATATTTCAAAGAAAAGGGAATCGACATGAAATAAGCCCTACCGGGCGATGTTCACATGACCGGCCGGATCCACTCCGGCCGGTTTTTTCAAACCGGACAGCACATTTACTCCCTGAATTGGAGGTCCATATATGACGACGGAAAACAATTCCACCCTGGAACAGAGTCCTTCCTCTCTCGAGAAAGAGCTTGTGGAAGGAAGGAAGAGAGAGCTTTCCGGGTGGCAGTACTGGGTGGTAGCAGGTATTGCCCTCGCGGCGTCGCTGTTCCACCTGTATACAGCGGCGTTCGGCCTTCTCTCGGCCATGTACCAGAGAGGCGTTCACTGGATGTTCATGGGAAGCCTTATCTTCCTCATCTATCCTGTTTCGAAGTCCCGTCCGAAGAACAAAATCGACATATGGGACTGGGTGCTTGCCGCACTCATGGCTGGAGGATGTCTCAACATACTGCTGAACTGGGACGCCATCGCAATGCGGGAAGGCATGCCCATCGCATCGGACATCTACATCGGCACCATGATGATCATCCTTGTTATCGAGGCAGGACGACGGTCCATGGGGTGGCCCCTTCCCATCGTGGCCATCATCGCCACCATTTACGCCCTCTTCGGGCCGTACTTCCCCGGTGTTCTCGCCCACGGAGGCTTTCCCCTCGAGGAACTCGCCCCCTTTCAGTACCTGAGGACTGACGGCATCTTCGGCGTTCCCCTGGGAGTCTCCGCATCATTCATCTTTCTTTTCGTCCTCTTCGGCGCAATTTTGAGCGTCACGGGGGCAGGCCAGTTCTTTATCGACCTCTCTCTTGCCCTCACCGGGCGAAGCCAGGGAGGCCCGGGCAAAGCCGCGGTCGTGGCAAGCGGCCTTATGGGAACAGTCTCCGGAAGCTCAGTGGCAAACGCCGTCACCACAGGAGCCTTTACGATACCCCTCATGAAAAAATCGGGATACACCCCCAATTTCGCCGGAGCGGTCGTCGCTGCCTCTTCCACAGGAGGGCAGGTCATGCCGCCGGTCATGGGTGCGGCCGCATTCATCATGGCCCAGTTCCTGGGCATTTCCTACTGGGATATCGTTGTGGCTGCTGCAATCCCTGCGACCCTGTACTTTATCTCCATCATCGCCATGGTACACTTTCGGGCGGGCAAGAGGGGAATTCAGAGCCTCACAGAGGAAACCGCCCCTAAAGTAGGAAAAGTCCTCAAAGAGGGTTGGCACCTGCTCCTCCCCATCATTACCCTGGTCATCTTCCTGGCCCTCGGCTACTCGGCGGTCAAGGCCGTGTTCTGGTCCATCGTCCTCATGGTGTGCGTCTCGTGGATGGGCAAGCCCCAGTACCGCATGACCCCGAAGCGACTTCTCGACGCCCTCATTGCAGGAGGAATGGGCGCCGTTGAAGTGGCGGCGGCCTGCGCATGCTCCGGACTTGTCATAGGCGTCATCGGCATAACGGGAATCGGACTGGCCTTCTCGTCCTTCGTCATCAGCCTGTCCCAGGGAATTCTTCCCCTTGCGCTCATTCTCACCATGATCGGGTCCATCATCCTCGGCATGGGGGTTCCCACCACCGCCCAGTACATCATCACGTCGACCCTTGCGGCGCCTGCCCTGTACCAGATGGGTGTCCCCCTCATGTCGGCCCACCTGTTCTGCCTCTACTTCGGAGTCCTGGCGGACGTGACGCCTCCCGTGGCGCTGGCCACCTACGCCGCGGCGGGCATCGCGAAGAGCAACCCCATGAAGACGGGCTTCACGGCACTGGTGACTGCCATGGCAGGATTCCTCGTACCCTACATGTTCGTCTACAACCCCCATCTGCTCTTCCAGGGGAACATCTTCCAGATCGCATTCTCCTTCATCACGGCACTCATGGCGATCATCGGCCTGTCTGCAGGAGTCCAGGGATACTACATCGCCCCCCTCTCAATATTTGAAAGACTGGCTCTTCTTGTCGTACCGTTCCTGCTTATCGTGCCGAATCTCACCACGGATATAGCAGCACTTGCGATCCTTGTCGGTGTATACGTGCTTCAGCGGGTAAAGGCGAAGAAGAACAGCACGCCGGCTCCCGAAAGCACACAACATTAGGAGGTGTCATATTTCATGGCCCACAAGCTAATCAAGCCCGTCATGTCCGCCGAGGAAGCGGTACAGAACGTGAAAGCGGGCTCCTCCCTCATGGTGGGAGGGTTCAACTATGCAGGCGTTCCCTATACGCTCATCGATGCACTGGTGGCGCAGGGAACAGCCGATCTGCATCTCATATCCAACGACACGCTCTATGCGAACGACCAGCACCCTGAAGGAGTGGGACACGGACAGCTGGTGGTAAAAAGACAGTGCCGGAAGGTCACGGCATCTCACATCGGACTGAACCGTGAGACCCAGAGGCTCTTCAACGAAGGGCTCATGGAACTCGAGCTTGTCCCCCAGGGGAGCTTCGTGGAACGGATCCGCTGCGGCGGCTTCGGCCTGGGAGGAGTACTTACGCCCACCGGTGTCGGAACGATCCACGAGGAAGGCAAGCAGGTCATCGAATCGGAGGGAAAACGGTACATCCTGGAACTTCCCCTGAAGGCCGACGTGGCGTTCATCCGGGGCTACAAGGCAGACCGCTGGGGAAACCTGACCTATTTCGGGACAGGGAGAAACTTCAACCCCGCAATGGCCACGGCAGCAGACCTGGTGATAGCGGAAGTCGACACCATCCTCAAGGAGGGGGAGATCGACGCGAACGATATCGTCACCCCCGGAATGCTGGTGGATATTCTTGTACTGAAAGGAGACGGATACTATGCTTCCCGTACTTGATGAAGAAGTCATCCGCCACAGGATCGCGAAACGGATCGCCCTCGACTTCGAAGACGGGGCGGTAGTCAATCTCGGCATCGGAATCCCCACCCTGGTCTCCGACTACCTCCCCGAGGACGTCCATGTGCTGCTCCAGACGGAAAACGGCGTGGTCGGCGCCGGTCCGAAACCCGAGAAAGAGGATCTGCGGTTCATCGGTGCCGGGGGACGGTGCGTCTCGCTTCTGCCGGGATCGAGCCTCGTGGCCAGCGATATGAGCTTCGGGCTCATCCGGGGAGGGCACCTCGACGCCACGGTACTGGGGGCCCTGGAGGTGGACAGCGAGGGGAACCTTGCGAACTGGATGATCCCCGGCAAAATGGTCCCGGGCATGGGCGGCGCCATGGACCTCGTCACCGGTGCCCGTGCCGTCTACGTGGCCACCACCCACTGCGACAAGAAAGGCCGTCCGAAGCTGGTGAAGACGTGCACCCTGCCGCTCACCGGTGCGAAAGTCGTGAGCGTCACCGTTACGGAGTTCGCCGTTTTCAGGAAGATCGACGGGAAAATGGTGCTCTGCGAAATCGCCCCCGAGGTCACAGAAGAAGAAGTCAGGGCAAACACCACCATGGACTATACGGTCTCGCCCGACCTGTGCACCATGAAGGGCATAGAATGAAAGGAGTGGGTACCGGATCATGGGTAAACCGGTAATTCTGAGCGCATGCAGGACTCCCGGCGGCAAGTTCGGCGGAAGCCTGAAAGGATTTGAGGCCCCCGACCTTGGGGCCGTGGCGCTGAAAGAGGCGGTGAAACGTTCAGGAGTGTCCCCGGACGACATCGGCGAGGTCATCATGGGCAACGGATGGCAGGCGGGCGTAGGGGCCAACCCCGCGCGTATCGCCCTGTTCCGTTCGGGCCTTCCCCAGTCGATCCCCGCGTTCACAGTGAACAAGAGGTGTGGGTCCAGCCTGAAGACGGCCATGCTCGCTGCGGACAAGATCCGCCTCGGCGACATGAAAGCCGTGGCTGCGGGAGGAATGGAGAGCGCCACCAATGTCCCCTACCTCCTCAAGGATGCCCGGTGGGGCTTCCGCATGGGGGAGAAGAGCGCCGAGGACGGCCTTCACAAGGACGGCTTCAACTGCCCCCTGGCGGGGATGCTCATGGGGGCCACGGCTGAAGTCCTCAACGAGGAATACTCCATCACCCGCGAGGAGCAGGACGAGTATGCCCTTCACAGCCACAGGAAGGCCGTGGCGGCCATAAAAGAGGGACGCTTCGCCGAAGAGATCGTGCCGGTGGAGATGCAGGACCGGAAAAAGGGAACCATCGTCTTCGACACCGACGAGATCCCCCGGGAGGATACCTCCCTCGAGTCCCTCGCCAGGCTCCCGGCGATCTTCAAAAAGGGCGGCTCCATAACGGCGGGGTCCAGTTCCGCCCTCTGCGACGCAGGCAGCGCATACATAGTGGCGGACAGCGACTGGGCCAGGGCCAACGGGTATACGCCCATAGCGGAGATCGTGGGATACGCCAGCGGCGCCCTTGACGCCCTGCATATGGGACTCGGGCCCACGGTCGCCATGCCGAAAGCCCTGGAGATGGCCAAAATGTCCATGGAGGACATGGAGATCATCGAGATCAACGAAGCATTCTCGTCACAGATCCTCGCATGCCACAGGGTGATGAAGTTCGACATGGACAGGCTCAACCCGTGCGGAGGCGCAATTGCCCTCGGACACCCCATCGGCGCCACGGGCGGCAAGATCCTCGCCACGCTCATCTATTCTCTCAAGGCACAGAAAAAAGAGATGGGAATAGTGAGCGCCTGCATCGGCGGCGGCCAGGGCGTCGCAATGGTCGTGAGGAACCTCTAGTTCCGGCGGCTGAACAGCTGTACAGGCAGACAACAGGGGAGCCCCGCTTACCGGGGTTCCCCTGTTTCATGGGGTTGGCTCAGAGCATGTGTTTTTTCCAGAGGAGAAATGCGGCTCCCCCGGCAAGCAGTGCCGATATGCCGGAAACAGTCCAGAATCCCAGAGGGTGCATGCCAAAGGGGAGTTCCACGTTCATTCCCCAGAAGCTGGCCACCACCGTGGGTATGGCCAGTATTATCGTTACGGAGGCCAGGAATTTCATGACCATGTTGAGGTTGTTGGAAATAATCGAGGCAAACGCATCCATCATGCCGCTGAGGATGTTGCTGTACATCTGGACCATCTCGTAGGCCTGGTCGTATTCGATTTTTACGTCCTCCAGGAGGTCTTCATCTTCCTCACGGACCTTGATCACCTCGTGCATCTGGGCGTTGGCGCAGAGCCTTATGATCTTGTCCACCACTGACCTGTTCGACCGAAGGGCACTGGTGAAGTAGGTGAGGCTCTTCTCAAGATCAAGGAGCTGAAAGAGTTCCTCGTTCTTCATGGACTTTCTCAGGTTCGACTCGATGGTGTTCGAGCGGCGGTCAATCTGCACCAGGTACTTCAGAAACAGGGTAGCCGCGCGGAAGAGGATCTGGAAAAGGAATCTCGTTCTCTTGAAGGTCGCCGCCGATGCAGCCGGGAGGGGGGGAAGCACGTCGTTCTTCTCCAGGCAGACGGTAATGATGTATTCGGTCGTTATGATTATCCCCATGGGAATCGCATCGAACCTGAAGTTTCCCTCGACCTTGGGGACATTTATGACGACGAGGACATAGCCTTCGTCTGATTCGATCCTGGACGTCTCCTCGGGGTCCAGGGCGGCGGCAAGAAAGTCGGCGGGGGCCTTTGCCGCAGCACTCACGGCGGCTATTTCCTCCTTCGAGGGAGCTGCCAGGTTTATCCAGGCGCCGGGTTCGAGCGTTTCCAGGGATAGTTCACGGACCGTCCTGTCAGGAAAGGTTTTCAGAATGGATATCATGGTTTTTCCCCTTTCACGCGATTCCCGCCTCTTTTCGGAAGAAAGCCGGTGCGTTAGAAAAGACCGGGAGGATAAGAAACCAGACGCAAATAATGATCCATTATTATACCTTCTTCCCGTCCCCGGGAACAACCGGACTCTCCATGGACGCCACAAGACGCTCCTTGTCCTTTCTCGGCATGCTCTTGATGGCCATCTCCCTTCGAAGGGCGTCATTCCTGGTCTCCATCCGCTCACAGTACACCATTGAAAGCGGTCGGCGCCCCGAGGTATACTTCGCTCCCCTACCGCTGTTGTGGGCCTCAAGCCGTGCGGAAAGGTCGACGGTCCAGCCGGTATAGAGTGTCCCGTCGGAACAGCGAAGGATGTAGACCCATGCCTCTACCCCATGAAGTGAGCCCTCAGGATATTCAACCCGATGAGGCAGAGGACAGCCCCTCCGGCAAACTCCATTTTGCGTCCGAGAAGGCGACCCGCGCGAAATCCTGCCATTACCCCGGCGAAACAGGCCCCGAATGTAATGACGCCTGCAGACGAGGCCAATACCATGACAGGCGCCCTGACAGCGGCAAAACTGATCCCCACGGCAAGGGCATCGATGGAAGTCGCCACCGCCACCGCAAGCAGGGGCAGTCCGCAGGAAGGATTCGAGGGGGGGCAGGTGGTATCCTCGGGCGCAAATGATTCCCGGATCATGTTTCCGCCGACAAGGAGAAGGAGGAAGAAAGCCGCCCAATGGTCATAATCTGCAATGGCCTCGAGAAACCGCCTGCCGATCAGCCAGCCGGCCAGGGGCATCAGGAACTGGAACCCGCCGCATGCCCCGGCGACACGGAACGCGGCCCCAGCGGATGCTCCTCCGAGGCACGCCCCGATGCCCAGGGAGGCGGCAAGAGCATCCATGGAGAGGGAGGCTGCCGAAAGGAGCATTTCAAAAAAATGCATCAGAAAATCCGACCTTTCAATATGAGCTGCATCAAAAAAATAGCAGTATAAGCATATCACTATTGAGCCCGGACGGGGGACCGCTTCCTGAAATGGATTTATTCTTCCGGTAATTGAATGGAAAAGTCTTGTTTTTTACCTGCAGGAAGTATAATCTATTCTCAAAGAATCATCCCTGAACGGTCTTAAAGGAGGATCCATCATGTCGAAAACCGACTCCGCAAGAGGTGCGGACCATCTGCCGGATGAAAGGGAAATCCTGTCATGCGTAATGGCAGGCAGCACAGAATACATGTTCATCCATTCCCTCTCCGGCAACATTCACAAGACAAACGCCGCAGTCCTGAAAGACCTGGGTTTTTCAGAGCAGGAGCTTTTTTCCGCCGATATGTCTCTCATAGCTGCGGCGCCGCCCTCCCAGCAGCTGAAGCAGGCATGGAAAAACCTGGAACCGGGGCATCCCTTTGCCGCTGAAGGCATTGTGAGGCGAAAGGACGGTTCATCCTTCAAGGCGATGCTCACCTTTTTCAGTCTTTCAAGCGGCAGTGAACCCGCCGTGTTGACCATGGCGAAAAACCTGCCTGAACAAAAAGCTGCAGGAGAAGCAGTTTCGCGAATATCTTTCAAAGATCCCCTTACCGGGGTCTACACCAGGGAGTTCTTTGAGGAAGAGGCAAACCGGCTGGACTCGGACAGACAGCTTCCCATCAGCATAATCATAGGGGATGTGAACGGACTCGGCCTAATAAACGCGGCACTTGGAAACGCCGCAGGAGACGCTCTCCTGAAAACGACAGCGAAACTGCTCAAAAGGACATGCCGCAGCAGTGACCTGCTTGCCCGCTGGGGCGGGGACGAGTTCATCATCCTGCTTCCCCATACACGGGAACATGATGCGGCTTCAATTGCAGCCCGTATCGAGGATATATTCCGGGAAAACAGGCTGAAAGACCTTACGGCCGCACCGGGTATGACCGTCGGCTACTTCGCGAAGCTCCACAGGTGGCAGGATCTCGGCAACATCATCAAAGACGCGGAAGAAGACATGAACAGAAAGAAAGCGGCTGAAAGCAGAAAGGCAAGAGAGGATATTCTTGAGGGCATTCTCGAATTCCTCTCCCAAAACACTCCGGAAACTGCAGAGCACGTGGCATCCGTCCAAAAAACCGCCCGTTTTCTCGGCAGAAAAATCGGGCTTGAAGAGGAATCCCTTGAAATGCTCGAACGTGCGGCCCGTTTCCACGACCTTGGGAAAGCTGCCATTCAGCCCAGGATCCTTTTAAAAACATCGCCGCTCTCCGAAGAGGAATGGGAGGAGGTCCGGAAGCACGCTGAAACAGGATTCCGGGCCGCAGAGGCTGCCGGGGTCTTTTCCGCTGCAGCGGCCGGCGCCATCCTGTCCCATCACGAACGATGGGACGGTACGGGCTATCCGTCAGGTCTTTCCGGGGAAAGTATACCTCTTCTCTCCAGAATTATCTGCCTCGCCGATTCCTTCGACATCATGACCCGGGGCACCCCATATAAGCCTCCTCTCACCCGGGCTGAAGCTCTGGGCGAGATCAGGGCAGTGGCCGGGAAGCAGTTTGACCCCGTGCTCGCGTCAATCCTCGTGTCGGAAATGGAAACGTCAGGAACAGATCAGGAAAAGTGATTTCACTCACCGGAAGTTTTGTTGTAAAATAGATTCATAAAATTCACACAAAGCTCCAAGAGGAGGGATGGCCATGCTGAACCTTTCCGAAATCCTGCAGCCGGGGATCAGCGCCGAGGTGAAGAAAACCGTCGAACTCGAAGACACGGTAGGAAACTCTTCTCCTTACCTGAACCAGTACCTCTCCACATCCGCCTGCGCGGCACTTGCAGTACAGGCGGCAATGGCTGTGACAGAGAACCTCCTTCCCGAAGGCTACCTCTCGGTAGGGAGAAGGATCGACCTGGAGCACGAAGTTCCCGCGATGCTCGGTACAACCGTGAGCGTGCGGGCCACGCTGAGGGAGATCCGGGGAAACAGGCTGATCTTCGATGTGTCGGCAACAGACGCTCTCGGTTTTATTTTCCGGGGCGTCAACGAGCGTGTGGTGGTCAACCGCCTTGGCCTTGACGAAAAGGGAACCGAGCGGGCGAAACGACTTAAGGAACTGAGGGAGATGCTGTAGTCCGCCGCCGCGCAAAGAGTAAAAAAGAAAGAGGGATGCACTTTTGAAGTGCATCCCTCTTTCCTTTTCTGCCCGCGTTTCAATTTCTGCCAGTCTTTTTTGCGGCATCCCGGCAGGAAGGACAGATACCGTAAATTGTCATCTGTTCCCGGACGATCTCACAGCCTTCCAGATCGTCGGAAAACTCCGCGGCATGGGGCATTCTCAGTTCCACGTCGCGAAGGGTACGGCAGGAAATGCAGAAAAAATGATGATGGGATTCGGCGCAGGTATCATACCGTATTCCTCCGTCGCTCAAATCCTGCACCTCCACGATTTCCCCAAGGGATGACATCTCGCGGATAGTGTTGTAAACCGTTGTCCGTGAAACCTCGGGCATCGCCTCGACAACCTGTTTATATATATCCTCCACCGTGGGATGTGACCTGTCCTTCGACAGTATCTCTATAATAAGCCGCCGCTGGGGAGTAAGCTTCAACCCCTTTTCCCGCAGGCTCGCCGCTATCTTTTCAACGGAACGCATATGCGCACCCCCTTCTCGTTTCCGCTCACTACGTTGTAACCATTATAAATATAAACAGTTTTCTGTCAACATAGATATCCCCAGCCCATTGCCGGACCGGAAATTACGGATGCGCCGTCCGCACCAATCCTATTCGCCGTAAAGCTTGAAAAGGGCCTGTGTTCCCTCGTTTTCATAACCCTTTGCCGCAAGGTCCTCATATCTCGCGAAAGCCTGCTTCAGGCCGGGAGCGTCCATACTCATGCGTTCAGCTTCCTCGATGGCAATTTTCATGTCCTTGATGAAATGCTTGACGAAAAAGCCGGGGGCAAAATCGCCTGCGAGTATGCGGGGGGCCAGGTTCGACAGGGACCAGCTTCCAGCGGCTCCGCCGGAAATGCTCCTGAGGACTGTTTCCGGGTCCAGGCCTGCCTTCTTCGAATATGCGAGGGCCTCGCAGACCCCCATCATGTTCGAAGCAAGAGCGATCTGGTTCGCCATCTTCGTGTGCTGCCCGCTTCCGGCTCCTCCCTGGAGAACGATGTTTTTCCCCATGAGTTCGAAAAGGGGGAGCATGGATTGAAAAACTCCGGCGTCCCCGCCTGCCATTATGGAAAGAGTTCCTTCCCGTGCCCCCTTGTCGCCTCCGGAAACAGGAGCGTCCAGGGAAAAGAGCCCTTTTTCCGCAGCCTTTTCCGCAATTTTCACCGCTAGGGCCGGGCTCGACGTGGTCATATCAATGAGAATCGATCCGGGGCGGGCTCCTGCCACTATTCCCCGCGCACCGAGGTAAACCTCCTCAACATCCTTCGGATAGCCGACCATGGTGATGACCACATCACTCTTCTCCGCGAGGGAAAAGGGATCATCAGCCCACACGGCACCCTGGGCCAGAAGACCCATGGCTTTTTCCTTCGTCCGGTTGTAAACAAGGAGATCGTATCCACCCTTCATAATATGGCCGGCCATGCTGTAGCCCATGACTCCGAGGCCGGCGAATCCGATGACGGTTTTTCCCTTTTCGAGCTTCATTGCTGCACCTCCGGTTGTAGTATTCTGTCCCCGCCGTTTCCCCTTTTGATTGTTCACATATTGTGCGTTCTCGGTTACAATGCACGTAGAGAATAAAAAGGGCGGTTTTGATTGTACCCTTATCATTACCAATTGAGAAGGAGGCAGACCCATGGACACAATGGAAAGAATCCGGCAGCTGCTTGGAAACGAGGCGGAATACCTGCTGGGGCATACGTGCGGCACTATCGGAAGAGAAATGCTCACTCTCCCCGGGCCTGATTTCGTGGACAGGGTAACGGCAGTCTCTGACCGTCCCATTCCGGTGATGCGTTCCCTGCAGTGGCTCTTCGGGTCGGGACGCCTGGCGGGCACAGGGTATCTCTCCATCCTCCCGGTGGACCAGGGAATCGAGCATTCGGCAGGAGCGAGTTTTGCCCCGAATCCCGTGTACTTCGATCCTGAAAACATCGTAAAACTTGCCGTTGAAGCCGGCTGCAACGGAGTCGCGAGCACCCTCGGAGTTCTGGGATCGGTCGCCCGCAAGTATGCCCATAAGATCCCCTTCATTATGAAGGTCAACCACAATGAGCTCCTCTCCTATCCCAACAAGTTCGACCAGGTGCTCTTCGCATCCGTTGAGCAGGCAAGGGATATGGGCGCCGCGGCAGTGGGGGCCACCATCTACTTCGGCAGTGACGAGGCAACCCGGCAGATCCAGGAGATCAGCACCGCCTTTGAAATCGCCCACAGCATGGGCATGGCGACGATCCTGTGGTGCTACCTGAGAAACAACGCCTTCAAAACAGCCGACAAGGACTACCACGTGGCTGCGGACCTGACCGGACAGGCAAATCACCTTGGGGTGACCATCGGTGCTGACATCATCAAACAGAAACTGCCGGAGAACAACGGCGGTTTCACCGCCCTGAAATTCGGGAAGACCACGAAGGCCGTCTACGAGAAACTGACGAGCGAACATCCCATTGACCTGACCCGCTACCAGGTGGCGAACTGCTACATGGGCAGGGCAGGGCTCATCAACTCCGGCGGAGCCTCCGGAGACAATGACATGGCCGACGCAGTGAAGACGGCCGTGATCAACAAGAGGGCCGGCGGAATGGGACTTATTCTTGGACGCAAGGCGTTCCAGCGCCCGATGAAGGAGGGCGTTGAAGTCATCAACGCGGTTCAGGACGTCTATCTCGAGAAGCAGGTGACCATAGCCTAGCGCCGGGGGACCTCGATGCCTCGAAGAGCCCCTTGAAAAAGGAGCGGACGTTCTCGCCGAGCAGCCGGGTGTTGTAGCCGCCCTCCTGAACCACGAGAACAGGGAGATCGAGGGCGCCTGCGAGTCTTCCGTTGTTTTCGAAATCCTTTGCTGTGAGGTTCCAGGTCCCGGTGGGGTCCTTTTTGCACGTATCCCCGCCGAAGGGGATAACGAGAAAACGGGCATCATGTTGTTTTATCCGTCTGGATGCTCTGCGGAGCCCATCAAGATAGTCCTGCGCGGAAATATGCTCGGGAAGGGGAAGGTTGAGGTTGTATCCCCGGCCTTCCCCTTCTCCTTTTTCATCCTCGAATCCCGAGAAGTAGGGATAAGCGAATCTTGGATGGCCGTGGACGGAGACAGTGAGGACATCTTTTCTGGAGAAGAAGATGTCCTGCTGGCCGTTTCCGTGGTGATAGTCCAGATCGAGCATTGCAACCCTTCCGAATGCGGAGAGATATTCCGCAGCCGCCGCAGCACTGTTGAAGTAGCAGAACCCTCCGAAAAGGCGCCGCTCGGCGTGATGTCCGGGAGGTCTCACGAGGGCGTAGGCGAGATGGCGACCCTCCACAAGCGCCCTGGCGCCTGAAAGGGCGCAGTCAACGGCACCGATTGCCGCGAGAAATGCGTTCCTGTTCAGGGGAGTGAAGGTATCCATGCAGAAATACCCCGCCCTGACAGACAGGTCCTGCGGAGGTCTTGCGGCGTTGCGCACAGGGAAAACGTACGGGTATACCGATTCCCCTTCCTGCATGGACAGGCAGACCTTCCTGAGATAGTGGTAGAAGACGGCGCTGTGGATTTTGAGGATATGACGCTCTCCGAAACGGCGCGCCTTTTTCTCCGTGAACAGCCCGGACGGCAAAATCTCTTTGAGTATGGCCTCCACCCGGACAGGCGATTCCACGTATCCCCGCTCCCTGACATGATGGATGGCATGATCCCTGTTGACGAAGAGGGCGACCCGTTCGCTTTCGGGGAGCTCCGCCGCAACTGCGGCATGCCGGGGCTCCGGAACGTACTTCAGAGGGCGCAGCTTCACCGGATCATCCCGGAACGAGTCCATGACCATACGGATGTATTCCGGGGAACAGAGGGAGCCGTACTTCTTTCCCAGGATGGCAGCGACGATGAGCCGGGCCTTTTCCCTCCTGAGGGGCTCCTTCCTTCCGAGGCCGTCGAAGACAAGATAGGGGGGGTTATCCCCGCCGGGTTCGAGGGGGGTCTCGTATTTCGTCCCCGTTATGGGGACTGCCCCGTACCGCTCATAGAAACGGAGACGGGCGATGTTCTGCTTTCTTACCGGCTCATCCCGGCAGAGGGCGGGATCGTCTGGAAGGCATTCGAAGAAAAGGCCGATGCAGCCAAGGTCCCGGGCCTCCTTCCGGACCCTTTCGTAAAGGATCCCTCCCAGGCCTCCTCCGGCATCCTTCCCGGTCACGGCAACGTAATCAAGATAACAGAACTTCAGAATGGGATCGTGAAGGGCAAGGGCAAAGCCATGGACGTTCCCTGCGCCTCTTTCCGCAGCGAACAGGATCGTCTGGAACCCATACTTGAGCTGGTTCCGGAGCTTTTCCGGGATGGATTCACCCTCCTCCGGCCTGACCCCGGGAAACTGTTCCTTCAATATTTCCCGGATCCGGGCAATTGCCTTTTCGTTGGCGGGGGAAAGGTCGTCAAAAATTCTGCGGATGCGGAACACCACAGGTCAGCTCCTTATGTCCGCCGCCGGGCCTTTCCGGTCCGCTCATGGGGATCCAGGCGGAACACCGTGACGGAGGCGCACTCGGCAGAGGAGAACACATGGGAAAACTCTTCGCCCGCATATTTTTTCATGATCGCCAGAAGAGCGGCAGCTTTTTCCCCTTCATCTTCAACGATCGTAATGGGTCCCGAGATCATGACGCTTTTGTAGAGCATGCCCCATCCGCAGGGGCGCACCTCCGACCTCACGAGATCTTCGTCGCACTGGGCCTGGAAGCAGCCCCTCGGGTTCGCCGCGATCATGTCGAGCTTTCTTCCCTCACGGGCACAGTGGAAATAGACAGCGCCTTTGATCACTCCGAAACAGAGGGGGACCACGTACGGTTCGTTTCCGCTGCAGAGGGCGAGATGTCCGTACAGCGCCCGTTCAAGAATTTCGTCCAGTTCGGCCGGATCAAGAATTTCCCTGTCTTTTCTGCGTACCGGATGGCCCATTGATATATCCTCCTCTGCTCTTCTGATATACTGAAAAAAACGGAGGTACCATGAACATGAGACGTTTGCTTTCTGCAGCAGCCGCCCTGTCCTTTCTTTTGATTCTACACTTTTTCTGCCTTTCCGGCGAGGGGTTTTCCTCCCGGGAACTGGAGCTGCTTGCCGGTAAATATCGGGGTGCGAAGGCGTCGGAGTGGGGGGAACGCGTGACCGGCGTTGCCGTTGAGATCAGAACTGCCGGAAAGGAAGCCGCCCTGACTTTCGACGCCTGCGGAGGCCCCAGGGGCTCGGCCGTTGACTTTGAGCTGCTGGAGTACCTGAAACGGGAGAGGATCCCGGCTACGCTTTTCCTGAGCGGGCGGTGGATACGGAAAAACATGGAGACAGTCCGGGCCCTGGCGGCAGATCCCCTGTTCGAGATCGAAAACCACGGGGCGAATCATCGTCCCCTCTCAATATCCGGAAAGGGAGCATACGGAATTTCGGGGACGGCATCAGTGACAGAGGCCGCCGTTGAGGTGGAGGAAAACGCGGAGCTGCTTGAGCGGATCACAGGTTCCAGGCCACGTTATTTCCGGTCGGGGACGAACCACTACGACGAGGTCGCCGTCTCCATAGCAGCAGGGCTCGGGCACACGGTCGTCGGCTATGCCCTGAACGGGGACGGCGGGGCATCGTTTTCAAAGAAGAAGATCACGGAAAGGCTGATCTCGCTCAAAGGAGGAGAGATCGTGCTGTTCCACATGAACCGCCCGGAGGGATGGACGGCGGAAGGCCTGAAAGAGGGCATTCCCCTGCTCAGGAAGCAGGGTTTCAGGTTTGTCCGCCTGTCGGACCGTCCCCTTGTTTTCACTTCGCCCCCTGCGCTGAAGCATTGACAGCTCCGTAATCAGGGGGCCTGGAGCCCTCTCTCCCGGGAAGTCCGAGGCACGGCATTCACTCCCGGATGTGGCGTTCCCGGGGGCTGACTCCCGTGAGGTCAAGCATTTTTTCCCGCACCCGCCTCGCCCTGTCCCCATCGGCGAGGGCCGTGATACGGTCTCCGGCGGTGAGGACCGTGTCCCCCCTGGGCAGTATCTCCTCTGCGGCCCTGGTAATGCTCACGAGAAGGCACCCCTCAGGCAGGGGTGCATCGCGCACCGCTATTCCATCAAGGGATGAGCCCGGGCAGACCGTTCCCTCCAGGAGCACTTTTCCTGCACAGCATGAGGATTTGCTTCGCCTGAGCATCCTCAGCAGGAGCGAGTCGTAAATGGGGCGGCCCCCGAGAAGTTCAGCCGTCACGTGGGCAGTTATAACGACGGCGGAGACGGACAGAAGATGGGTGAACGATCCCGTCATCTCGGTGATGAGGACAATACCCGTTATGGGCGCATGAACCACGGCCGCAAAAAAACCGGCCATGCTCACTACGAGAAAATTCACGACAAGGGACGGGTCGGTTCCCCACAGCCCTGCCGCCGCAGTTCCGTAAAAAGCCCCCAGAGCGCCGCCGACGGCGAGCATGGGGAGAAATATTCCCCCCGGAGCCCCCGAACCGAAACACAGTGCCGTAAACAGCAGTTTTCCCGCAAAGAGAAGGAGAATTTCCGCCGGAGACTTTCCTCCGTGAGCCAGCTGCTCGACCATTTCGTGCCCGCCTCCGAGGATGGCGGGAAGGAAGGGCCCGATGCACAGAGCCGCTGCCGCGGGAAGGAGCATCCGGAAACGAGGGGGGACAGGAAGCCTGCCGTAATATTTCTGCGTATCGAGGATCACCCTGCAGAACAGCGCGCCCCCCGAACCGCACAGGATGCCGAGGACCAGGAGATGGCCGTAATGGTTCAGGGGTATCGTATTGGGGACCGTAAATGAAAAAACCGGAGAGAGGCCGAAGAAGTACTTGGATATGAAATCCGCGGCTAGGGAAGCCATCATTGCTGAGAGGAGGATCAGCGGTGAGAAGCTTTTGTGGACTTCCTCCAGCGCGAAGACAACACCTCCGAGGGGTGCATTGAAAGCAGCGGAAAGCCCGGCGGAGGCGCCGCTTGAGAGAAAAAGCCGCTCCTCGACCTTCCCCTTCCCTTGAAGGGCTGCCATGCACTTTCCGGCAGCTGCGCCTATCTGAACAGCCGGGGCCGCTCTTCCCAGGGAAAAGCCAAGGGCAATTGCAAGACCGCCTCCCATAAACTTCGCTGCCATGACCCGAAACCAGTTCATGGATACCTGTCCGAGAATCTCTCCCTTGACCTGCGGTATGCCGCCCGCTTTTGCCATTGGCTCCCAGTCCATGAGGAGCCCAATCAGCAGCGCACCCGCCGTCCACAGGAGGACGAGGCCGGGCAGAGGAATGCCAGCCGAACCGGAAAGCGCGTGAAGAGAGAATGCACCTGCAAACCCAAGAAGGAGCCTGAAGCATACAACCGCCAGACCAGCGGCCAGACCGGTGAGGATCCCCTGGAACAGAAGGCGGATCCGGTAACCGCCTTCCCCGGTCAGTGCAGCATATCGCTTCATTTCTGCAACACCTGCTTTATCGTAATGTACCTGCCGTTCTTCCTCCGTGAACACTCAGGAATACGGCCGGTGTACTGTTTATTCGCTTCCATCGAGCAGGCGGGTCACATCCTCCAGGAGGTCGCGGATCTTCAGGTTCTGGGGGCATTTCTCCTCGCAGGCGCCGCATTTGACGCAGGCAGCCGCACGGGAACCCGGCTTCAGGAATACGGTGTAGGTCTGTCTGGCCTGCTCCAGGTTATCGAACATGAAGGCCATGTTGTACCTGTTGAAGCACTCGGGGATATTCACTCCCGCCGGGCAGGGCATGCAGTACTGGCAGTTCGTGCAGAGGACCTTCATCCTCGTCCTGTACTCTTCCCTGACCCTTCCGATCATGTCCTGCTCCGCCGCAGTCAAGGATCCCGCCTCACCGCCGTCTGCCGCCGAGAGATTATCCTCAAGATCCTGCTCCACGGTCATGCCGCTCAGAACAACGGAAACTTCCGGGTGGTCCCATATCCAGCGAAGGGCCCATCCTGCGGGTGAAAGGGACCTGGGCGACTCCGCCCAGATGTTTTTTATGGAGTCGGGCACGTTCCTGGCGAGGTTTCCTCCCCGGAGGGGCTCCATGATGACAACCCCCATGTTCCTCCCGGCGGCATACCTGAGCCCCTCGGTCCCGGCCTGGTAGTGGGTGTCGAGATAGTTGTACTGGATCTGGCAGAAATGCCAGGGGTAGGCGTCAGTTATCTCTTTGAAGAGAGGGAGCGGTGCGTGAAAGGAAAACCCTGCCCTGCGGATCCGGCCGTCGGCAAGGGCCCTGTCGAGAAACTCCGCAAACCCGTTCCGCTTCATGATCTCCCACCGTTCAGCAGTCAGCGAGTGCAGCAGGTAATAGTCGATCACGTCCGTCCGGAGCCTGGAGAGCTGCTCGTCAAGAAACCGGTCCATGTCCGAGGGGGTCTCCACCAACCAGGACGGCAGTTTTGTGGCAAGGAACACCTTCTCCCTGTACCCTTCCTGCAGAGCCTTCCCTACAAACGATTCGCTTTCCCCCCCGTGATAGGTGTACGCGGTGTCAATGTAATTCACTCCCCTGTCGATGGCGGAGCGTATCATGGCCGAGGCCCGGGGCTCGTCGATTTTTCCCTCGCCGTCGAGGGGGAGCCGCATGCAGCCGAATCCGAGAATTGAAATTTTATCCCCTGTACGGGGCATGGAACGGTAGAGCATCTCGTATAACCTCCCTGTTCTTTTGTCTTCCGGTATGCCGGCACTGCCGGTTTTACCCATGCTGGTACTGTATTTTCATCGTACAATTATCCCATAGAGAAAGTAAAAAACGGGGGGAACCCATGAATTTCATAAATAGAGAATATTCGGCTTTCGCGAAAAAAGCCCGGAAGAACTTCGAATCCACGGTGAGGCTGTGGGGCAGGCTGCCCTCCTCGGAAATGGAGGAAAAGGACGGAGCACTCTTCGTTTCCACCGGGGTCGCCATCCCTGACCAGAATTACGCGATCAGGACTTTGACGGAGGGATCTGCTGCTTCTCCGGCAGCGGAAGCACTGTCGTTCTTCCGGAATAAGGGGGTGCCGTTCACGTGGTGGGTGCCGCCCGGTGACGACAGCATCCCTGAATCTGACCGCATCGCAGATACCGGCCTTCCGCGCCGCTGCGCTCCCCCTGCCATGTTTTATTCCCTTGCGGACTTTGCGGAACGGAAGGATCCCCCTTCAGGCATCACCGTCAAACACGTTTCTGACAGCCTTGAAGCGTCGCTGTGGGCATTGTGTTCACTCGAGGGATTCGGTTCGGGAGCGGAGCATGGCGAGGCCTTTACCCGGTTCACGTCATCCATGACCAACTCCCCCGAGAAAGAGTATTTCCGGCTGGCGGCCGTCTTCTGCGGGGATACCCCCGCAGGTACGGCCATGCTTTCCATTTTCGGAGACACAGCCGGCCTGTATTACTTTTCTGTGGTCCGGGCTTTCAGGGGGAGAGGCCTGGGAAAGATACTGCTTGAAGCGGTACTGGAGGAGGCGAAAATGGCGGGCTGCTCCGAAGTGACCCTGCAGGCCTCACCCATGGGCTTCCCCCTGTACAGGAAGTTCGGCTTCAGGGAATGCGGGCGTTTCCTGGTCCATTCCCCTGACCCCGATGCATGCTAGAAATCGAGCCGCTCCGCCATTTCCTCAAGCTCCGCCCTCGTGGCCGCAAGAGAGGGAAGAAAACGTATTCCTCCGCCCGCAGCGTTGAGAAGGACCCCACGGTCAAACGCCTTCTCTTTGACCCCGGCGGCATTTTCCGTGCTCACACCGATCATAAGCCCCCTGCCCCGGACCTCCTTTGCCCATGTAAGAGCCTCGAGCTTCTCCCTGAAGAAACACCCCTTCCGGTCCACATCGTCTATAAAATCCGGGGTGAGATGGGAAAGCACAGCATTTCCGGCAGCCAGGGACACGGGGTTCGGTGCAAAGGTCGATCCGTGGTCGCCGGCTCCGAAGGGCGACCAGCCGCAGAAGACGGCCGCGCCCAGGGGAAGCCCTCCGCCGATACCCTTTCCCATGGTCACAATATCCGGTTCCAGGCCGTAATGTTCGAAGCAGAAAAATTTCCCCGTCCTTCCAAGCCCCGCCTGGATCTCATCGGCAACCACAAGGACGCCTTTCTCCCGCTGCAGGGCCTTGGCCGCTTCCGCCAGCTCTTCAGGAATGGGGAGGACCCCGCTGTTCCCCTGGATGCACTCGAGAAAAACGGCGGCAACATCGTAGGCCTCCGCGAAGTCGAGGAGCATGCTTCCGTTCAGAGGGAGAAACACGCAGCCCGGAACCAGCGGTTCAAAGGGTTTTCTCATGGAAGGCCCCCATGTGATCGAGAGCGCTCCCATGGTACGCCCGTGGAAATTCCCTTCGAAAGAGACCACAACCCCTTTCCGGTGCTTTCTGACAGCCTTGAGGGCAGCCTCGTTTGCCTCGGCGCCCGAATTGGAGAAGTAGACCTCTCCGGGTCGTCCCGTCTTCGATACAAGGGTCTCCGCCATTTTCGCCGCGTCGGGATCGAGGAAATAATTTGAGAGATGGGTGAACCGCGACGCCTTGTCCGCTATCGCCCGGACCACGTCAGGGTGGCTGTGCCCGAGGGGCAGAACCCCGATCCCCGAATATCCGTCGAGAAACATCCCCCTGTCGGTGTAGAGCCGAATGCCCTCGGCACGCTCCACTGAAAGTCCGCTGGGCGAGTACACAGGAGCGAGCATGGCCGTCATTCCACCAGACCGAACTCTTCGACGAGCGCCCGAAGGGCTTCTTCGCCGTCGTCCCTGGAAACAAGGGCTGAGATCTTGATCTCCGAAGTCGTGGTACCGAGCATGTTGATGCCTTTCCGGTCCAGGGCGGAGAAAAAGCGCGCCGCGACTCCGGGGGCGGATTTCATGCCGACTCCCACGGCAGACACCTTGGCCACGTTCCTGTCTGCGGAAACGGACCAGCCTTCCCAGGGCGCGAGGCTTTCACGAACTGTCTCCAGAACAGTCTTTTCCGTAGCATCCACAACTGTGAACGTGAGATAGGAATGGCCGTTTTCATTGACGGTTGAGATCATGTCAACGTTTACCCCTTTTCCGGCAAGCCCGGAAAAAAGGGTGCTCATGACCGATGCCGACCTGGGAAGACGGGAAATATTCACACGGGTCTGGTTGCTGTCAGTGGTCACGCCCGATACAACCGGCTGTTCAAGCCATTCGGGAAGGGAATTCACTACATGGGTCCCCCTTTCATCGGAGAAGGTGGAGGCACAGTAAAGGTCCACCGAGTATTTTTTCGCTATTTCCACAGCCCTGGAATGGAGTACTTTCGCACCCAGGGAGGAAAGTTCCAGCATTTCGTCGTAGGTAATATATTCGAGTTTGCGTGCTCCACTGCACCTGTTCGGGTCGCATGTGTACACTCCCGCCACGTCGCTGTAAATCTCACAGCGGCAGCCGCATTTTGCCGCTATGGCAACGGCTGAGGTGTCTGATCCGCCCCTGCCGAGGGTTGTGACATCGCCCTCCTGAGTGATGCCCTGAAATCCTGTGACCACGAGCACATTTCTCCGGTTGAGCTGGGTTTTCAGCTTGTTCAGGTTCAGGTCCATGATCCGTGCGTTCGTGAAACCACCGGTGGTGGTCATTCCAAGCTGAAAGGCATTGTAGGAGAGGGCCTGTATTCCCATATCGCAGAGTGCCATGGCGAGGAGGGCCGACGTCACCTGCTCTCCTGTAGAGAGAAGCATATCAAGCTCCCTGGGAGATGGTTCCGGTGATACCTGCTCTGCCAGGGCTATAAGTGAATTTGTGGTCTTTCCCATGGCCGAGACAACTACCACGAGTTTTTCACCCCGGTCAACCCTTTGTTTGATCCTTTCAGCCACACCCCTGATCTTTTCAGGAGTGGCAACTGACGATCCGCCATATTTCTGTACGATCACTTCCGGTCCTCTCCTCTGCCGCTTTCCCGGGCTACTTGAGATTCCGGAGATCCTGCACGATCTCCGTCTTCGATTCTGTCTTTTCGTCCACTTCCTTGATGATTCTCGCGGGAGAACCTGCAACCACCGTCCTCGGAGGTACGTCCTTCGTCACTATTGCGCCGGCGGCTACCACTGCTCCTGCCCCGATGCGGACCCCTTCAAGGATGACCGCGTTGGCTCCGACAAGGACCCTGTCTTCGATGATCACGGGCACGGCACTGGGAGGTTCGATGACCCCCGCAACAACGGCCCCTGCCCCGATGTGGCAGTCGGCACCGATCTGTGCCCTGCCTCCAACGACGGTATTCATGTCGATCATGGTCCGTTCGCCGATCACCGCGCCTATGTTGATCACCGCGCCCATCATGACCACGGCGCCCTTCCCCACGTCCACCATATCCCGTATGACTGCCCCGGGCTCGATGCGCGCTTCATATTTCGTGAGGTCCGCCAGGGGAACAGCAGAATTCCTGGCCGACGTTTCAACGTGGACCGACCTGATCTTCGGGGCATTCTCCCCGAGGATCCTCTCTATTTCTGACCTGTCTCCCGAGAGGATCCCGAAATCCCTTCCCCCCACAAAGACAACCCCTTCCGCCCGGAACCCCTCCAGGTCACCGGAGACATACGCCGTGCACGGCGTTTTTTTCTTCGATTCCTTAATGAGCCTTATGATGTCTTCCGTCCGCATGTGAGAACCTCCTCGAAAGAGTAGAATCCCGGCTGTGCAGCGGCGGCAAATTCAGCCGCCCTGAGGGCGCCGTATGCGAAGACGCTCCTGGATATGGCCCTGTGAGTGAGTGAGAACAATTCCCCTTCGCTGGCGAATATAACGGAATGGTCTCCGGGCACTCCGCCCATCCGGAGGGAATGTGCAGGGCAATCCCTCCCCAGGGCATCCCTGAGAAGGATCGCCGTTCCCGACGGCGCGTCCTTCTTTTTGTTGTGGTGCGTCTCGCAGATCTCCACGTCCCAGTCCGCGAAAAGCGGTCCGAACTCACGGAGGATCATCTTGAAAAGGGTCACTCCGGCCGCGAAGTTGAAGCTCTGCACGACAGGCACGGAGCGCCCGAGGTCCTTCACTTCTTCCAGCTGTGCTTCGGAAAGCCCGGTGGTGCCGATCACCAGGGAGCATGAAAATCTCCTGACAGCCGCGAGCGTCGCCCCGAGGGCGGAAGGCTGGGAGAAATCGACCATCACCTCCGGGACGCCTTCGCCCGTCTCTCCGGTAATATCCAGGGTGTAGCAGAGCTCATGGGCGGAAAAGATCCTGCGGATCTCCCCTCCCATGCGCCCCGACGCCCCCACGAGTCCGTACTTCATGCCCCCACCCCGCACTCCTTCATGGAGGCATCGACGACGGCCATGCATTTCTCCGACGCCGGCACCAGGGGAAGACGAAGCTCGTTGCTGCACAACCCGAGGCGGTTCACGGCGTATTTCACCGGAATGGGGTTCGCCTCGACGAACAGGTTCTTCATGAGCGGGAACATCCTGTGATGGAGTTCCCTGGCTTTCTCCACCTCTCCGGAGAGGGCAAGGCGGATCATGTCCGACGTCTCCCGGGGCATTACGTTGGAGAGCACTGAAATAACACCGTCGCCTCCGCTGTTCACAAGATGGAACGCCTGGTCGTCGTTCCCGGATAGGATGGCGAAATCAGGCCGGTCTTTCTTGATGAGCCGGACCAGCATGTCGATCTGTGCCATGTCTCCCGCTGCTTCCTTGATGCCTGCAATATTGAGGATCCTGCTGAGGCGCTGCACCGTCTCTGGAAGAATGTTCGTCCCGGTACGGCCGGGCACGTTGTAGACGATAAGAGGGATCTTGATGGCTGCGGCCGTCGCCTTGAAATGCTGGTAGTGCCCCTCCTGGGTAGGCTTGTTGTAATAGGGGGCCACCACGAGTACCCCGTCCGCTCCCAGGGCCTCCGCCTGCCGTGACATCTCGATGGTGTGGGCCGTAGAATTGCTGCCCGTCCCGATAACCACGGGAACCCTTCCCGCAGCCGTCTTCACGGCGAACGTGATGATCTCCGCCCTTTCCTCCGCTGAAACTGTGGGGCTCTCCCCCGTTGTTCCAAGGACCACGAGGAATTCCACTCCGCTTTCGATCTGCCAGTTCAGGAATTTTCCGAAGCTCTCATAGTCAACGCTGCCCTCTTTGAAGGGAGTCACCACCGCTGTACCTGTTCCTCCAAACATCTCCGCACCTCCTGTTTTTTTCGGGTATAAAAAAAGGCCCGTCCCCTAAGGGACGAGCCATAACTCGCGGTACCACCCTAATTGGGCATGATGATCCCATGCCCCTCTCGGGTCCTGTGACGGAGACCCGGACCGGAAATGTACTCCGGAATTCGTGCCGCCCTGGCGGCCGGTCCTTTCCATTTCAGCTCATCGGGCTTTTTGCCCCTCTTCCCCGGCCGGAGCGCCTTTCAGCCGCTGAACGCTCCTCTCTGTTGCCGGACACCTGAAGGAGGCATCCCGAATCATCGCTTTTTCGATATGTTGAAGCATTTTATGTAATAGCTCTGCTTTTGTCAAGCGGAAAGCTCACATTTTTTTGCGGATCATTAAAATCATCAGCAGGTTCTCCCCCTCCACCGTGCCGCCGGAAGCAAAAAGAGCCTTATTTCATCCGCTCCTCCGGAACCCGCTTGAGGTTCTTCCTGAGGTACTGGCTGTACAGCACCGAGACCGGATTATGACCCAGCACCCGGTCCTTGACGACGAACGTGGTGACCGGCGCTTTTGAATGGCGGTAGAACAGGCTGTCGTGTCCCACGCACAGACCCAGAACGATGTTGAACTGGCACCCGGCGGCATCCAGGACCCTGGCCTGTTCCGCGGGATTGCAGGAAATTTCCCCTATCCAGGGGCGCCGCACGGCGCCTATGTCATCCTTTTTCATGGCGGAGACCTTGCAGCAGGCAGAGTTTACCTCGAACTCCTCCGACAGGATCTTCCCGAGCATCTCCGCCTCGTCCCTGAACCCGATGCAGAAGGCTATCCCCAGTTTCTTATATCCCATCCTCCGGGAAAATTCCATGATTTCCTCGAGGCGGTTCAGGGTGCAGTAATACAGTGCCTCAACATCCGAGGCAGTTTTGAGAAGGAGCATATCTTCCCCCTGGTAGAGCTCCAGGTTGTCGAAGCTGACGCACGGCTCCCCTTTCGAACATCCCTTTGTTTCGCATAGATGGCATTTCATGCCGGCTACTCCCCTTTCAGCGCGGTAACCGCCCGCATCATCATGTCCGCAGCCGCGCCTCTGGTAACGAAGGATTCGGGCAGGAAGATCCCTCCCCGGGCAACCCTGTCAAGGACTCCTTTTTCCGCAAGAAAATGTACCTGGCCAAAAAATCCTGACCCTGAAGGTATATCGGCATACCGGGAGGCATATTTTTTATGCCCGGCCCGGAACCCCAGAACATGGGCGAGTGCCGAACAGAAATCCCTCCGTGTCACAAAATTCGTGCTCCCTGCACCCGGCGTCAGGAACGGCACGGGGTCTCCGGGTTCGGAGAAGGCCCTTCGGAACAGGTTCTCCGAATCAATACCCGTCAGAGGAGTATCAACGCCGAAAATACCCTTGTCCAGCCCGAAAAGACGGGCGGTCACCAGGCGGTTATTATAAATATCGTCAATTTTCGCCGACGGCGCTGAAGGCAGTTCTTCAGGAGCGATCCAGCCGTACAGGTTCGACATCTGTACTCCCGGCCAGAATGGATGTTCGCGGGGCACGTCGCTGTACTCGCAAAGTGACAGCGCGCTTCCTGCTTCCAGCAGGTGCCTCTGCACGAGCCTCGGGTCCAGTTTCCGGGGCGGTATGTCCGCCGCTGCCGCAAGGGCTGCTATAGTTCCGGCAGCCTGGCCGGTGAGCATGGAAACAGGCTGAAGCCTGAATGCGCCTGCCACAAGCCTGGACATGGAGAGATTTTTTTCGGCCCCAAGAAGTCCGTCCACGTCCCTGGATATGAAGCTTCCGAAAGGAATCTGGAAGGGGCCCCGGGGCATGTCCGTCTTTATGGATGCCGCGGTTTCACCGAATTCCTTCTCAAGGTCGGCATCCTCGTCGGCAGCGTGCAGGTCCAGGATGTAGCCGCCGATGGCCATGGCATGGGGTACCTCACTGCCGCCCCTCCCGTCGCGGTAGCTTTCGGAATTCCTGCGTACATCCTTCGAAGTGGGGGTCTCCAGCCCGACGATCCTCCGGCTCTCCCTCACGTAGGGGATGAGGGGTAAGCGCCGGACTATCTCGCTGTATTCCCCCGGTACGGATCCTTTTGCCGCCAGGAGCGGGTAATCGGAATCAAATTCGTCATCGGCCACCGACCACGGCTCGCCCAGTTCGTTCTGGACGTAGTAGATGAAGGAAAGTGTCTTGAGGAGCGCGGCAGCGTTGGCCTTTTTTCTGAATTCCCCGTCCTCCAGGTAGGAAACGGGAAGGCCTCCCCTTCCCTCCCACTTCTGGGCCCCCGGGTAATCATTGGTCCAGTTCACGCCGGTTTTCGTTATTGCCTCCCAGCCTTCGGGAGAAGCCGCGTCGTAATCCTCCGGGTTTGATGAATCGGGGAGTCCCCTGTAGCCGTTGTGGGTGGCAAAGTCGACCGGCATTCGCAGCGGATAGCTCCGGAATGAATTGCCGTTTTTCGTCACTGCTTTGCGGAATTCCGGAACGTACCGCTCATACCCCGGAGGAGGAGCAGTCATCCGAAGCGCTGCGGGAATGCCTCCGGGATACTTTTTGATCACCGCCGTCCAGGTGATGTCCTGCACGCGGCTTTTTTCCGAAATCATGGGGCTCAGGGAGTTTCCCGCCCGGTAGAGCGCGCCGGCAAGGGGGATCACATCACCGTACTCTGTAGCGTCTATGAGCACGGAGCAATCGATGGGGACCTTCTTTCCCCCGATGTCAGCCGTCACGCCGCTGATCCTGTCGCCTGACTTCCGGACCGCTGTCACCTTCGACCGGTAATAGATATCCAGTGCTCCCTTTTTTCCTCCCGACTTCGACTTCTTTCCTGCGGATCCGGCCATTTCGGACAGTACCTTCCTGCCCACCGAAGGCTCAAATGCCATGGTATTGCCGTCCCAGTAGCAGGTGGATACGGATTTGCCCTTCAGAAAATAATGGTAGCGGATATTTTCGTAAAACTCTCCGTAGATTCCCGTCCGGTTCCCGCTGAGATCATCCATGGTCGAGACCGCTGCTGCAGTCATCTGCCCTCCCAGCCAATCGGTCTCTTCGATCAGCGCCACCCTCACACCCAGTCGTGCGGCCGCGATGGCCGCGCTGGTTCCTCCCGCGCCTCCCCCCGCTATGACCACATCGTAGGCAAAACGCTCCGGCGACGCATGGACCGGAGCTGAAAAAGAGAAAAAAGATGCGCAAAGCATAATGAACAGGATCTTTTTTTTCCGAGATGAAGCTCTGAAAAACGCAGATACTGCGGGAAGATAAGTATTTTCAATCATGGGATACGCTCCTTCTTGCAATCCGGTTATATCAAAAGATTATTGCATAATCCCAGTCCCTGTTCAATACCGGTTTTCATGTCTCTCCGCACCATGCTGTCATATGCTCCCTGCGGTTATTCTTCCTCCCGCCATGGTGAAACAGACCCGCACATCCCCGATTTCTTCCGGGGAAACGGTAAAAATATCCCTGTCCAGGACGACCAGGTCGGCATACTTTCCTGCCTCAAGTGAGCCTTTCCTGTGTTCCTCGAATGAGGCGTAGGCGCCTCCCGCGGTATATAAATCAACCGCCTCCGCCACTGTAAGTTTCTGGGAGGGATTCCATCCTCCGCGGGGGAAGCCGCTCCTGTCCTGCCTGGTAACCGCCGCCTGGATCCCCCACAGTGGATCGAAGGGCTCCACAGGGCAGTCGGATCCCCCTGAGAGAAAAATCCCAAGGTCCTTCAGCGTCTTCCAGGCGTATCCTGAAAGGGCCCTGCGCTCCCCGACCCTCCTGAGGGCCATGGGGCGGTCCGAGGGAACAAAGGGGGGCTGTATGGCAGCACCGATTGCAAGCCGGGCCATCCTGCGGTATTGCTCCATGCAGCCCATCTGGCAGTGAACGATGTAATGGCGGGCATCCCGGTCCTTTTCACTCATGGCTTTTTCCAGGGCATCGAGGCACATATCGAGTGCACCGTCACCTATGGCATGCATGGCGATCTGCATGCCTGCACGATGGGCGGCAGAGGCCAGGCCGTCCAGTTCCTCCGCCCGGTAAATAGGTACCCCGAACGCTCCGGGCATGTCGGAATACTCCTCTTTCAGGTAGGCTGTCCTTCCTCCCATGGAACCGTCAGTAAGAATTTTCAGGGGCCCGATATGGAAGAAGGGACTGCCGTCCCCGGTGCGCCACCCGGAGGAGAGGAAAGCGTCAAGGGCCGGCCTGTCCCTCAGGAGAAGCTGTTCGGTCACCCGGAGGGGCATTTTCCCTTCCCTGTCCAGGCCCATGTAGAGGTCGATGATCCCCTGCCAGTTCCCTCCCACGCTGCCGAGATCGTCGGAATGGACCGATGTGAGTCCCGCCTCCGATGCCCGCTTTCCGGCGCGGGCGACAAGGTCCCTGAGTTTTTCGGGGCTTGGTAAGGGCCTCCGGGAGTGGACCCATTCCACGACCGTCTCCCTGACCACCCCAGTGGGGACGCACTTCTCATCCAGATCCACCACGCCTCCGGGAAAGCGGCTGCCAGATCCTATTCCGAGAGCCTCCAGGGCTCTTGTATTCAGGACTGCCACGTGGCCGCACACACGGGTCAGTATCACAGGATTGTCAGGAGTCAGTCCGTCAATATCCTCCCGTTCGAAAATGCGGCCGTCGTCGAACAGCTCGTGGTTCCATCCCCGGCCCACGACCCAGCTTCCCTGAGGCGGTTTTTCGTGATCAAGAAACGTTTTCAGCCGGCTCCGGACCTCCTGAACGGATCTGCACCCGTTCAGGCCGATCTGCTCCAGGGAAAGGGCGTAGGCGATAAAATGCATGTGTCCGTCTATGAAACCCGGCAGGCAGAGCCGGCCTCCAAGATCGATCTTTTCCGCTTCTCCGCCGGCCCCGGCAACCTCCTCGCTGGTTCCCAGCAGCGCAATTGTCTGACCTTCCACGAGCATTGCCCGGACATACCCCTGCGGTGTGCGGATTTTTCCGTTGAGCAGCGCTGTCTTTCTCATATTCATTCTCCTCCGGCCTGCCCCGGTCTGAACGAGGCGGCAAATCGTTCAAGTTCCTCCAGCTCGTCAGGAAAGAATACCTCCGAGGCGGGGAAAGAACATTTCTCCATCACGCCTTCTTCAAACAGGGCGTCAGTCTCCCCGGGTTCAAGAAACCGTGCCCCGCCAGACCGTTCGTCGTAAAGGACCAGGTGCCTTCCGGCGGTCCCTCCCTCCGGTTCAATAATGTACGCCGCACCATCGTCATTTTCGGAAATACCTGTGATCCGCATGTTCGATCATTCTCCCCGGGGAATATTTTTCGCTTCATTATACAGTCCTCCATGTATTCAGATATAATTGAAAAAGTTTTTTTGCCGGAAACTTCCGGAAGGAGAATGAATAAATGGAAAAACTTCCCCGCTCAAAAGGGTGCTTTGTGTGCGGCACTCCCGAAGAGAACAGCCGAAGCCTGGGAGTGGACATATTCTGGAACAGCGAAGAAAAAAAGACTGAAATTTCCATCTCCCCGGACTTCACGTGGTGCGGCTACGAAGGAGTGGTCCATGGAGGCATTATCGCTTCCGTATTTGACGACGCCATGGCGTGGGCTGTGAGGCAGGAGACAGGGTCATGGGCAGTGACCGGCGAGATGTCGGTCCGCTATCTCCGGCCTGTAAAGGCAGGAACTATGTATCACGTGGAGGGAAGGGTGGAGAAAATATCAGGCAGGCGCATCAATGCTTCTGCAGTCATGACGGAAGACGGGGGCAGGAAAGCCGCCGAAGCCTCCGCCCTTTTCATCGGGCTGGGAGAGAAAAAACAGCCCGCCTGAGTATTCCCGTTTTCCCCGAAGCCGGAAACAAAGGGCAGTTTCACCGTTCATATCCCAACCATCAAGGAAGGTGCTGAGCAGCAATGAATCTCGTGCAATTCATCGATCCGGAGCTTGCGGAAGCAATCGAAGGCGAAAAGGCAAGGCAGAACCTCACAATTGAACTCATCGCCTCGGAGAATTTTGTCCCCGAGGCAGTTCTCGAGGCACAGGGATCCGTCCTCACAAACAAATACGCCGAAGGATACCCCGGCAAACGGTATCACGGCGGCTGCCGCTTTATCGACGTGGTGGAAAGCCTTGCCATTGAGAGGGCAAAGACGCTGTTCGGCGCCGAGCATGCGAACGTGCAGCCTCACTCCGGGGTCAATGCGAACCTTGCGGTGTTCATGGCCATGCTCGACCCCGGGGACACTATCCTGGGAATGGACCTTCGCCACGGAGGGCACCTTTCCCACGGCACGGCCGTGAACATATCGGGAAAGTTTTTCAGGTCCTTCAGCTATGGCGTCAGCCGGGAAACCGGACGGATCGACTATGAAGAGGCTGAGCGTATTACACTGGAACACCGCCCGAAGATGATCATAGCCGGGGGAAGCGCCTACCCCAGGACGATAGACTTCTCCAGGTTTGCCGCCATAGCTGAAAAAGTCGGGGCCTATTTCCTCGTGGACATGGCCCACATCGCGGGACTGGTCGCCGCAGGCGTCCACCCCAGCCCTGTGCCCCATGCCCATTTCGTCACATTTACGACGACAAAAACCATGCGGGGCGCAAGAGGCGGAAACATCCTCTGCCGGAAAGAGTTCGCCGAGAAGATCGACAAGGCGATCTTCCCCGGCATCCAGGGAGGCCCCATTCCCCAGATAATGGCGGGGAAAGCACTCACGTTCAAGCTCGCCATGACGGAGGACTTCAGGAACTACGGCCGCCGGATCGTGGAAAACGCGGCCCGTTTCGCGTCAGTCCTTTCGGCCCGGGGATTCGACATGGTCTCGGGAGGAACGGACAACCATCTTATGCTCCTGGACCTGCGCAGCAAAGGACTCACCGGAAAGGAGGCCGAGGAGCTCCTGGAAAAGGCGGGGATCACGGTGAACATGAACCTCATCCCCTATGACCCGGAAAAACCCACGATCACCAGCGGTAT
>Ga0228535_1000992_pt1 | contig 56870 bp, 58 predicted proteins | sample SJ1metagenome_FD_168457 | JGI IMG/M metagenome (GOLD analysis project Ga0228535, IMG submission 168457) | Enriched culture of PCE-dechlorinating microbial communities from Ithaca, New York, USA - SJ1 | ecosystem: Engineered > Modeled > Simulated communities (microbial... > Unclassified | place...
AACCACTGGTCGTCGACCTTCTTGATGAGCACCGGGCTCCCGCACCTGCAGATCACGGGCTCCGAGAGGTCGTACATCACGTCCGCCTCCCCCGCGGAGACCATGGCCTGCTTAATCCTCTCCTTGGCCTCCATGACCGGCAGGCCGGAGTACTCCCCAGCGGTCTCGTTCATCCGCCCGGTGTGGAAGCCGTCCTTGTAGACCAGCCTCTTGGCCTCCTCCAGCCTGGGGTCCCCGGGGGCCTCTATGCCCATCCGCTCGGTCACCTCCACCGCGGGCAGGGGGGACCAGCCCTTCATGTCGATGATGGCGATCGGCCCTATCGCCCTCACCTTCTCAACGTCCAGGGCGTACCTGCGCAGCGTGGCCTCGTCCCTCTGCAGGGCGCGCAGCGCCACCCAGTCGTCCGGGGAGTCCGAGGGGACCGAGGTCACCAGCCCGGTGCCGACGGCCGGGTCGACGAAGTCCGCGGGAAGGACAAGGACCTCCCTATGGACCATGGGGGCGATGCAGGTGAGCCCGATCAGCTCGCTCCCCTTCAGGGAGCCGATCGGTTCGATGCCATCCTTCTGGAACATCAGCTTCTCCAGGCACCTCCCGGACACCACCCAGGTCTCGTTCCCCACCCTCGCCTTGGCGTACTCGGCCTCGGGATTGGCCCAGAAGTTCGTCTGGCCGAACACGGTCTCCGGGCGGAGGGTGGCGGCGACCAGGTACATGTCCCCGCATTTGAACTTGAGCAGCGTGTACTCGAGCGTCTCGGCCGACCCCCCGCACTGGATGTCGGTCTCGGAGGCGTCTATGGCCACCGGCCCGTGGCAGACGCAGGCGGGGGCGTAGTATGGCTTTTGGATGAGCAGCCCCTTCTCCATCAGCTTGAGGAACTGCCATCGGATGAACATCTGGTAATCGGGGTTCACGGTCGAGGTGAACCGCCGCCAATCGCTCAGGAAGCCGAACCGCTTCCAGTACTGGTTGACGTACACGGCGTTGAAGAACTCCACCACCTTCAGCGGGTCCTTCAGGCTCTCCAGCATGTCCACGGGGCAGGTGTTGTCGCACAGGTAGTCGATCGTCCGTTGGTCCTTGCGGGCGATCCTGGCGGCCAGGCTTATCGCCCCGTTCCCGGTGGCATGGGTGCCCACCGGGAACAGGACGTTGTACCCCTCCAATCGCTTGAAGCGCCCGATCGCGTCCACGTAGGTGAACCCCCGCATGTGGCCGACGTGCAGGTAGCCAGTGACCCCGGGGTAGGCGAAGATGAGCATGAACTTGGGCCGGCCGTCCACCTCCGCCTCGTTGATGCGCGCGGAATACCAGCGCTCCTGCCACTTCGCCTCGAGCTGCACGGACCTCTCAGACATCGATGCACCTGACTTTTGGGCAGATTATAGGATAACATTAGTTAAATGTTGTTAGGGAGGGCCATCCGCCCTGGCCCTGTCGCGACGGTCGCTCCGACCCGTCCTCCGTTCTGACCTGGGCAGGGCCGGAGGACGCACCGGAGAGCTCAGAGCCCCGGGGCCAACCCCTGCGGCCCGCGCACGAACGGCAGGTAGACCAGCCGGGCGTCGTGCACCTGCAGGCTGTAGTCAAGGTACTGCAGGGTGCCGGGCCGCTCCGCCTCCATGGTCACCACCACGAAGTCGGCCAACTGCATCGCCTCCTCCTTGGTGATCGCCGTCGGCCCCCTCTCCACGTTGTTGAAGTCCTGCCTGAGGGAGTACATCGGCTGCCCCTCGGTCATCCCCATTGACCAGCGCTTGAACTCGTCCACGGCCGTCTCCCACGCCGGGACGTAGATGAAGAGGTTCCCGCCGTTGGCGGTGCCCTTGATCATGCGGCTGAGCTTGTGGAAGGTCCCCCCGGCCACGTTGGCCTGGTTTATGGTGAAGGAGGAGAACAGCCGCCAGAAGGGCATGTATACCCGGTCCCCCTGGACGTTGGGGCCGAACTCCGCGATGTCGAAGTCGATGATGTTCGTCCCGCCGTTGCGGATGTGCATCGTGCGGCAGTGCTGACAATAGAACGCGAGGTCCTTGACCTTGGAGTAGATAGGCTGCTGGCAGCGCGGACATTTGACCTGGACGACCCTCATGTGTGGAACCCCCTGAACGTCCGCCGGGCCTCCTTCATGAGCTTCCCGCGCATGTCGGCGGCCTTGCCCTCGAAGTCCCCCTCGACGATCTCCGAGCCGTGGCGGAAGAACCGGTAGGTCAGGGCAAGGACCGCGCCCCCGACGACCAGGCCGACGAGGGCGAGGATGCCCTCCCCCGCTCCAAGCCCGAAGGCCAGCCCCCCGGCGGCGATCAGCCCCCCTATTGAGGTGCCCGCCGTCACCGCCAGGCTCTGGTAGAGCGGGTCCCCCGGGGCCCTTCCCGATAGCACGTTCCCAGTCACCCCGTCCACAGTCGCCATGTACATCCTCTCCCCGTAGGAATAGCGCACGACCCAGACCGGGTAGTAGATCCTGCTGATGCCCTTCGGGATCGCAATGACCCTCTCGAAGGTGATGTGCGGCACGTTGGCATCGCTGCGCGCCTCCTCCAGAGCCCTTTGCTTGGACGTCGCGATCATCTCGTCCTTGCTTGTGGTGCTCTCGAAGGTCGGGATGCTCTCGAAATCGGCGAAGGAGGCCTCGCCCCCCACGTTCCTGAGGTACCTTATCCCCAGGTCGCCCGGGTCGCAGGCGATGCTCGTGTAGCGGTAGTCGTTCAGCACCATCTCCTCCATCGGGATCCTCTCGGTCCGGACGTTGCCGTCGCGGTCGGTGTGCCTCCTCTCCTCATAGCCGCATATCCAACCGGCCACGCGGGTGGTGGTGCTCCAGAACGGGAGATAGATGGGGTAGCATTCCAGCAGCTTTCCCTTCTCCCTCAGGTCCCTGGCCTTCCATCCCTTCCTCCACCATTGCTCCGTCGCCCTCAGTACTGAGTCGCGCCCCTGCACGTTGCGGTAGGCCACGGTCATCACCCCGGCGTCCCCCTCGGCCCAGAGCAGCGAGCCGCAGTAGCCGCAATTGAGAACGGCATCCCCCTCGGCGACCTGGATGGCACCGCCGCATGCCGGGCAGCTCAACCCCACGCTGATCGTCATGCCTACATCCTCCGCGCAACGTAATTGGACGCCCCGAACACGCCGGCGACGGTCACGGCCATCAGCGCCCCCGCCAGGACAGGGCTCGCTATTGCCAGGAGCCCCTCGGCCAGGAACGCCAGGAAGCCCGATCCGGCCACGGCCATGTACGCCCCCGAGCTCCGCTTCGGGAAATCGCCGGAGAAGACCTCCCCCGAGGATGCGCTGATCACCGCGACGTACGCCCTCTGCTCGAAGGCGTAGTCAAGCCTCCAGATGGGGAAGTAGACGAGGGCCTGCTCCTTCGCCGTCCCGGGAAGACTGCTTAGGTAGGGTGCCATCTCTATGTCGATCTTGACGAGCTCGGCACCGCCTGTGTCGAAGCGGTCGTCGAATATCTTCAGGTCGCCCCCCGGCACCTTGAGGTTGTGCAGGCCGGGGAGGGTCGTCGAGGCGGCCGGTTCGATGTAGACGTGCTCCATGCCGTTGACGTCCCTCTTGAACATGTAGACGGGGAAGTACTGCTTCTTCAGGGAAGAGATCTGGGCCAGCTTGTCCAGGTCCTTGGCCCGGGTAGGGCCCGCCGCCCACCGGCGGAAGATGCCCACGGCATCGTTCTCGGTGACCGAGAACGGCAGGGCGTAGAGGAACCCCGCCCCGGCCTTGTCGATGAAGATCTGGGACGAGCAATAGGAGCATTTCACGAACCTATCGCCGGCATCGAACTCCACCGGGGCGGCGCACTTGGGGCACTTCATGCTTGCCATCGGAGCACCTCAGAGGCCGGTGCCGCACTCCGGGCAGAACTTGGCGGTGACGGGGGACTCCTTTCCGCACTTGGGGCAGCTCTTGCTGCCCTTGAGCTGCTGCCCGCACTCAGCGCAGAACTTGGAGTCCGCGGGCACCTCGCTGCCGCACCCTCCGCACTTGACCGTATTGTTCTGCAGCCTGTTCCCGCAGCTGCGGCAGAACTTGGCGTCCTGGGGGTTCGGCGTGCTGCATTTGGGGCAGACGGTCGTCGCCGCGACCGGGGGAACAGCGGCGGCCGGCGCCCCCGTCGGGGGGGCCGTCCCTCCCTGGCGCATAGCGTCCACCATCATGTACCCCGCCCCGAAGCCCGCTCCCACGCCGACCCCGGCCGCGGCCGCCCCGCCCGCAGGGTTGGAGGCCGCCTCCCGCATCGCCTGGCCCGCCTGGTAGGTGGCGTAGCTGGTGTTGAGTATCTGCATGGACGCCCGCATGTCCACCGCCTTCTGCACCTCGTCCGGCAGGGATATGTACATCCCCGAGACCTTGTCCACCACCACCCCGTACAGCTCGAAGTGGTCCTTGGCCTTGGCCAGCACGACCTGCTCGATGTTCATGAGCTGGCTTGCCAGGTCCGCCACGCCCATCCCCCGGTTCTTGAGCTCCCCGATGGCGTTGTAGATGAGCATCACCATCTGCTCCTTTATCCGCTCCTCGACCTCCGCGGACGTGGTGAAGTTGAAGGTGCCGACGAACTGATTGACGAAGTTCTCCGGGGACCCGACCTTGTACCTGAACTCCCCGAAGACGCGCAGGTTGACCATCCCGAACTCGGCATCCCGGAACTGGTACGGCTGCTTGCTGCCGTACTTCCCGTCGAACGCCCTCTTCTGCAGATAGATGACCTCGGCCTGCTGCCGCGCCCCCGAGAGCGCCTCGATCACCTTCCCGATCACGGGGGCGTTGAGGGACGTGAGGGCGTACCGGTCCGGCCGGTCCAGGTAGGCAAGCGCCTTCCCGTCCCGATAGAACACGGCGATCTCGTCCTCTCGGACCACGATATTGTCGTTGAACTTGATGTTGCGGGGCATGCGGTACATGATGTTGTTCCGCTTGTCCCCGTCCTCCCAATTGAACGTCTCAGCACCGATAAGGCTCATATGCTCACAGCCCCGTCCCTGTTATTGCGGTCATACGGCGTTTGAAGCGGTCCTCCAGCCCATCGACCCTTGCCCTCAGCGTCCCCACCGCCTGCCTCAGGTCGCCATCGTTCCCCGCCCTGATCGCCTCCGGGACCCTCACCAGCGCCTGGTCGATGAATCCCAGGCTCTCGATCATCGAGGTATCGTACTCGTATAGCCGGTTCAGCTCGTCGTCCCTGATCCTTACGTCCGCGGCGACCCCGGAATAGCCCACCTCGGAATGGAGCATCTCCGCTTCGACCCTCTTCATCGCATTGACGACCCCGCCGATCTCCTCCAAGGCCTTGGACATCGGGTCCGTCCGCACCAATGCGCTCCGGGCGTCCTCAAGCTGGGCCCTCTGCGCCCTCAACCTCTTGGCGAGTTCGGCCCTGAGCATGCGGTCGGAGTCCCTGAGGTCCTCCCTGATCCTGTACCCGCGGAACCCTGGGACGACCGTTTGGATCTTCTTGAGCAGCCCCCGGTCCTCCTCGACCCTGTCCCTGATGTCTGGCAAAGGCATTCCCCTCCTGCCGTGGATATCGCAGGGACGAATTAAAAATGTTGGCCTATCGTTTCCTATCGTTTTTCCTCAGCATGCCCCTCGGAGGACCTCCATTTACGGAGGGTCCTTCGGCCGATGAGGTAGCCGACGAGGGCGCACGGGATGAACAGCAGGAACGACGCGAGCGAGTCCGTGAAAAAGTACAGGATATCGGCCAGGATGATCCCAACCGCCGCCCCCCATATAGTACCGAGCCATAGCAGATTGAGAGCCATTTTCCGCGCCTCGTGGATGGGAACGATTCATACGATAAGGAACTTACTCTTGAGGGTACATAGACAGATATCTAATTTTAACAATGTTATAGATAATATACTCAATCATTTTCTTATTAAATATTTATAATAAATAGACATATATCTAATTTTTACATGAGAACATTCATATAATAGGCATTGGATGTGAAAGGCCCGAACCTTAAGGGGAGTGCGATGGCCTTGAACATTATAGAGAACAGCAGATCGACCACGGGCACCAAGACAAGGGTGCCTGACGTCAGCCCAGTGAACGGTATGTGCCCCATCTGCATCGAGGACTGCAACGTCCTCTGCGAGGTGGGGAAGTCCGCCTTCCGCGGCCGTGAGGTCCTGTACCCCATGCCGGAGTACTATGGGAAGAGCACCGCCGCTGCGAACAAGGAGTTCCGGCTCGACTGGTCCCACTTCCAGATCATGGCGGGGCTCATCGGGGCCGAGGGGATCGAGCCCTCCTCGGACAAGGCGTTCTTCGAGAACGTCGATATCACGAGCGCGGTTGCCACACGCTCGAAGAGGCCGATACCGTTGAAGGTGCCCATTGTGCTCGCGGGCCTCGGCTCCACCGCCGTGGCCAAGCGCCATTGGGAGGCCATGGCGAAGGGGGCGGCAATGAGCGGGATCATCCAAACCATAGGGGAGAACGTGTGCGGCATGGACCCCGAGGCGACCTATACCAACGGAAAGGTCACCAGCTCGCCGGACATGGCCTTCCGGGTGAGGACGTTCAGGGAGCTTTGGGACGGGAGGCACGGGGGCATCGCCGTCCAGACCAATGTCGAGGACCAGAGGGGCGGGGTAGATGAGTACGCCTTGAGCAAGCTGGAGGTCGACATCATTGAAAGGAAGTGGGGCCAGGGCGCCAAGGCCATCGGGGGGGAGGTCCGGCTGACGACGCTGGAGAGGGCGCTGGAGATGAAGAGGCGCGGATATATGGTCCTTCCGGACCCTGAGGACAGGGCCGTCCAGGAAGAGTTCAGGGCCGGGGCGTTCAAGAGCTTCGAGCGGCATTCCCGGGTAGGGTTCCCCGAGCACAGGTCTTTCGTTGAGGACGTGGAGGAGCTGAGGAGCAGTGGCGCCAAGTACGTCTTCCTGAAGACCGGGGCCTACCGGCCGGAGGTGGTCGCCTTCACGATGAAGGCCGCCTCCGAGGCCAAGGTGGACATGCTCACCTTCGATGGCGCGGGCGGGGGCACCGGCATGTCCCCCGTCCCGATGATGAACGAGATGAGCACCCCCACCGTGCACCTGCAGGCCCAGGCGATGATATGCGCCAAGGCGATGAAGGAGAAGGGCAGGTTCATCCCCGATCTGGTGATGGCAGGGGGCTTCGTCAACGAGACCCAGATTTACAAGGCAATGGCGATGGGGGACCTCGGGGAGGGGTCGCTGGTGAAGGCGATCGCCATGGCCCGCGCGCCCCTCCTCACGGTAATGAAGAGCGCCAACTTCCTGAGGATGGCGGAGACCAACGCTCTGCCGGGCAACTTCACGGCCGCCTACGGCAGCGACCCCCGCACCTTCTTCGTCGCCGCCCAGGAGATCGAGCGCCGCTATCCTGGGCTGAGGCTTGGAAAGGACATCCCCTACGGGGCCGTGGGCGAGTACACGTACCTCGTGGACCGCCTTGGGGAGGGATTGAAGCAGCTCATGGCGGGGAGCAGGAAGTTCTCCCTGGACCGGATCAGGCGCACCGACATCGCCTCTCTCACGCCCTATGCCGAGAAGGTCACCGGGATCGAGACCCTGGAGAACATGGCCGAGAGGGTGATGCTGCCGATTCTTGAGGATTGGTGACGGAGCTGCGAAACCCTTTTCCCATTTTTTTTCCGGAGATTTCCATTCATGATCCTATGTTCCACAAATGACCCTGTATGGAAGCGTCTGGTCCTGCATCGGTCCCCCGCGAGGCAATGCAACGGCCCCCTCGTCGAACCATGCCGAGCGAGAGCGGGGAAGGGAGGATGGCCGCACCATGCGGCCTGATCCCTTTCCGGCCGGTCATACGCTCCGGTCCCTCAGGAACATCAGGAACACCGGGACGAAGAGCAGCTGCAGGCCCACGGAGATCGTTATCATCGTCGGGATGGACACGTCGTACAGCACCCCCAGGGCGGTGGAGCCTAGGAACCAGAACGAGCCGAAGATCGTGTTGTAATAGCCGTAGGCCGTCGCCCTTTTCCCTACAGGGGCGAGGTCCGCCACCACCGCCCTCATTATCGACTCCTGGGCCCCCATCCCCAGCCCGAATAGCCCCATCCCCGCCGCGATCAGCACCATGGAATCGGAGAAGGCCAGCACCGGGAAGAAGGCTGCAGGGACGATCACTAGCAGAAGTACCTTGGGGCCTCCGCGGTCGAAGATCTTCCCCAGCAGCATGGCTGAGATGGCGTCCGCCCCCATGGCCAGGGCGTACAGGAGGGGGATGACCATATCCTCCCCCAGGGCGTGGTTCTGGATATGGTATGCCACCAACGGGTAGTCGATGTACCCCGAGGCCATGAACGCGGCGGCCAAAGAATAGAGCCAGAACCGCCGTGGAAGCACCGCCTTCTCGTTCGGAGGGGCGGGTTCCATCATCTGAGGGCGGGGGTAGCGGCGGTAGGTGCAATAGAGCACCACCAGGCATATCATCGCCGGTATTCCCATGAGCAGGAAGGCGTTGGAATACCCACCGCCGACCATGAAGACCAGGAAGATGGCCACCGGGCCTATCATTGCCCCCACCGAGGAAAGGGCTTCCTGCACCCCGAACGCCCATCCCCTTCCCGTCTGCACGGCTGCATGTGAGAGCAACGAGTCCCGGGCCGGGGCCCGTATGGCCTTGCCCATGCGTTCCAGGACGATCAGAATGGCGACCGTGTACCAGTTCCCTGTGAACGCGAGCATGGGTATGGCCAGCAGGTTCATTGCATAGCCGATCATGATGATCGTCCAATAGCGGCCTGTGCGGTCCGTCACATGCCCGGACACGACGCGCCATCCGTATCCGATGAACTCCCCGAACCCCGACACGAGCGCCACGGTGGTCGCGGTCGCGCCCAGCGTCTTCAGGTAGGAGCCGCTGATGCTCTTGGCCCCCTCGTAGGACATGTCCGCGAAGAGGCTCACCGTGCCCAGGAGAAGGATGAAGAGCGTGGCGTAGCGGAGGGGCTCGCTTGGGCTGACGCTATCGCTGCCCCTCCCACCACCCAACCGTTTGCGAATGTTCACCAGCGCACCCCATCCCAAGCGCGGTTCTACTGGCCGAAGGAATCGGTTCCTCTTGATTTAATACTATCCTATTCGATATATTCCCGATCCCCCGTTCCGTCCTCGCCCGTTGGGGAGGGACCGAAAGGGCGGAGGGCGCTGCATGGGATGGGGCGGGACGACCGAGGATAGGAATATCCTCACTGCTTAGAGCTGATCATACCCTTGCGCCGCATCCCTGTCAGCTAAGGACCGATGCCCCCGCCATCGTTGATGACTACAGAAGGTCGAAGGCGGCGGCCAGGGCGCCGTCCTCGGCCTTGGAGACAGTGGAGGCCGTGCCGATGATGATGGCGTCCCCATCGCGAACGTTGAACGTGGAGCGGAGGAGCGCGGCCAGGGCCGGGTCCTGCTCCTCGATGACGTAATCGGGGGGGACGATCAGCTTCCCGTCCCTGACGACGAGAATAGTCGCCCCGTCGGCCCCGGCCATGATGGCCGAGTCCCGCTGCTCGACCCCCATCCTGATCTTGTCTCCATTGTTGCTCATGTGCACGGCCACGCACTCCTTGCCCACGGCGATGGACCCCTGTCCGATGTTGGCCATCTTGATCGGCAGTTCGGACAGGAAGGCGTTGCCATGACGGGTGATCCTAACGCCGGTCTGGCGGACATCGATCATGTCAAGTTCGCGGAGGTATTCGATTATCGTCCGCATGCTCCCCTCCCCGATGCCCACCGCGTCCGCTATCTGCTTGCGCCCCTTGCGCTTCTGGTCCGAGAGGACCATGAGTGTGCGGTACACGTGATGGTTCCCGAAACGGTGCACCGGTCCGTACCGCGGCAGGTCGACGAGCTTCATGCCTTAGAATACCGTGACCTGCCCTTTTACAACTTTCTCCGTTACCGTGCCGATGTCCTCGAGCCATCCATCCGCGATCGCCAGGGCCTCCTTCTCCCATTTCGCGAGGTCGGAGCCGGGCGCCATGAACAGCTGGACGCTGCATGTCTCGGGGTCGCTGATCGGACGGCCGATCTGGGACAGTATGCGCACATCGGCCTCGATCACGTTGCCGTTGCTCTTCTTCACGATATCGTTCGCGATCCAATTGGCCAGGATGTTGTACATCTTGCCCACATGGGTGATGGGGTTCTTGCCGGCGGAGGCCTCCATGGACATGGGGCGGTAGGGGGTGATGAGACCGTTGACCCTGTTCCCGCGGCCGACGGACCCGTCGTCCCCGTTCTCGGCACTGAGCCCCGTCACCGTCAGGTAGAAGTTGCCTGTGGTGGGATTGTCAGCATGGTTTATGTCCACGTTCACATCATAGTCCGTGTACTTCGTCGCGTTGTCCAGCACCCTCTCCCTCATCTCCTCGACGACGCTGAGATAATGGTCTGCGTCCGGGATGTAGCGGTCGACCATGGCGCACGCGATGGTCATGTTGATCCTCCTCCCCTTGCGGGAGCACATGACCTTGACGTCCTCGCCGGTCTCCTTGAGCCGCTTCTTCATTGCCCCGTTCACATACCTCTCCGTCTCCAGGCACACCAGCTCTGTGTCCGAGTAGGGGGCGTAGGAGCAGCCGAAGGACGTGTCGTTGGCCAGGAAGCAGTGGTTGCCGTGCCCGTCCATCTTGCACTTGTCCTTCAGGGCCTCGAAGTTCTTGATCAGGTCCAGGGACCCCTTGCCGATGCGGCAGTCCACTGTGACATGCCGGTACACGTCCAGGTTGGGGAAGCGCTTCAGATATTCCTTGGTGGCATTGATGGCGGTGGTGCTGTACGGCAGCCTCTCGCCGTTGACCTGGGTGATAGCCCTCCCCGAGAGCATAATATGAATGGGCTCAAGTACCTCCCCGCCTCCGAACCTGGGGGTGCTCTGCCCCCCCACCACCTCGTTCTGGTCGGTGTTGTGATGGAGGATCTCCCCGAACCTTTCAAGGTACATCTTGCAGAGGGCGAGGGAGACCGCCTCCGCGATGCCGTCCGAGATGCTGTCCGGATGCCCGATCCCTTTCCTCTCGACCAGCTCGATGTCCTGACTGGCCAACGGGACGGCGGTCATGCATTCCACCACGATGTTCTTGGATGCCCGCTTGGGGGCTACCTTGCGGCCCGCCGGCTTGGCGGCGGCCTTCGCCTTTGCGCTAACCTTAGCCATGAGATGCTCACCTTATTGCGAACGGGGCCCTTCCGGGGCCTGGAGGGTTCTTGAATTTCATGTTCTGATATAAGGGTGATTGCCTCAAATATTCATATATGAATATTCATATGCCCTATCATGAGATTCCCTCCAGAGAGCGAGATCAAGCGCCTCCGTAAGTCCCTGGACATCACCCAGCTGGAGCTGGCCAGGCTCAGCGGGGTGAGCCAGTCCACCATAGCCAAGCTGGAGAGGGGGGGCATAAAGGGCAGTTACGAGACGGTCACGAGGATCTTCATCGCCCTGCAGGATGTGGCGCGCAACCATTCCAAGGCCAGCAAGGCGGGGGACCTTGCCACCCGAAGGATAGTGGGCATCCAGGCCAACGAGCCGGTCAAGGTGGCCACGGAGCTGATGCGCTCCTCGGGCATATCGCAGATGCCCGTGTTCCAGGGACACCAGCATGTGGGCAGCATAAGCGAGAACCGGATCCTGGAAAGGCTGAGGGAGGGCGAACGCATGGAGGCGATCGGGGAACGGAGGGTCAGCGACCTGATGGAGGACGCCTTCCCCATCATCAACGAGGACACCCCGATCGAGGCGGTGACCGCGCTCCTGAGCAGCTCGCACGCGGTCATGGTCGGAAGGAACGGGAATATGACCGGGATAATCACCTCGGCCGACCTGCTCAAGCTCCTCTGAGACGTCTTCCCAACAGGATATTCTTGGAAGAATTATAGCTCCCGCCGGACGACGAAGGAGTCCAGGTCATTCGGTATGATCGTGTTCGGGAATATTCCCCCGGCCTCCTCCAGAAGGGGGGAGGGGTCCTCATACCTCCCGCTGATGTGCACCAGATAGAGCGAGGCTACCCCCGTCCTCTTCGCCAGCTCGGCCGCGTCCTTGGCGGTGCTGTGCCCGAACTCCCTTGCCTTGTTCGTCAGCTCCGAGCCGACCGTGGCCTCGTGGACCAGGACGTCCGCCCCCTGGCACGCGCGCTCCAATCCCTGGCAGGGGGCCGTGTCGCCGCTGTACACGACCCGGATGCCCTTGCGCGGCGGGCCCAGGACCATGGCCGGGGTAACGACGCCATCCCTTCCTTTGACGCTGCCCCCCTCCACCAGGCGTGCGAAGCTGGGGCCCTCCTCCACCCCCAACGCCAGAGCCCGCTCGACATCGAAGCGCCCTGGCCGCTGGTCCTCCTGGAAGGCGTAGCCCAGGGCGGGGACGGTGTGCTCCACCGGGAACGCCGTGACGGAATGGCCGTCGCCCCTCACCTCGTCCCCCGGGGCCAGGTCATGCCCGTCCACCTTGTACTTCAGGTCGAAGACCCCAAGCTCCAGCATGGCCTTGGTCAACCTGGCGGTTCCCGATGGGCCGTACACTTCCAGCGGCGCGGTGCGACCATAGAAGTTCATGGACTGGATGAGCCCGGGAAGGCCTAGGAAATGGTCGCCGTGGTGATGCGTTATGAACACGCGGGAGATGCGCATGAAGGACACCGAGGAGGCCATGAGCTGCCTCTGCGTCCCCTCCCCGCAATCGAAGAGGATGACCTCCGGCCCTATGCGCAGGGCGATGGCCACGGTGCTCCGCTTCGTGGTCGGAACGCTGCCCCCCGTCCCCAGGAAAGTGATGTCCATGCGCACCCTAACTCCCTAGGAGGCTATTACCCCTTTCTCCTTCCGGTCCAAGGAGCGGTTCCCGATGACGAATATCAGGAAGCCGATGATCGCCAGGCACGTCGCGATGAGCATCGTGCCATGATACCCCAGGGCGAAGACGCATGCCCCGCCCACGAGGGCGCCGATGATGGCCGAGACGCTGAGGAAGGACTGGAGCAGCCCGGACGAGGTGCCCTTCTCCTCGTTCCTCTCCATCAGGTACTTTATCGAGCCCACGTACAGGCAGGACCAGGCGGCGGCGAGGGACACCTGCATGGGGAGGATCTCCTCCGGCCTGGTCGCGAGGGTGTAGGACGGGAACGTGATGATGGAGAAGACGAAGCCGGCCATGACCAGATGGTAGGTCCTGAAGCGGTCGATGAAGCGCATGAAGGCGTACTGCGCGCCCGAGTTGATCGCATAGATGAGCCCGATGAAGAGGGGACTGGCCCCAAGGTCGGCCAGGAAGAGCGGGTATACGACCCATATCATGTTGGCCCCGGTGTGCCGGAACATGATCGAGACGTATATCGGGAAGTTGTGCCTGATCATCGCGGCCGGAAACAGCGGGACCTTGTGCACCCGCTCGTTGCCGAAGGTCAGCTTGGTGGAGATGAGATAGGCCGCGAGCAGCATCAGGGCGCTTATCAGGAAGATCCCGTAGTAGATGGCGACCATCCCTGCTACGAAGTTCCCAATGGCAACCCCCAGGCTGCCGTAGGCGGTGAACTTGCCGATCTTCCCCTCCATCTCATAGACGTATGTCAGCAGCGCGGACGGATAGATGCCCGCACAGAGCCCGATGAGGATGCGCACCACGGCGATCGATCCCTTGCTGTCCGCGAACACGAGCAGGAAGAGGGCGATGCCAGTGAGCACCAGGCCGGACTGCAGGTAGAGCTTTCGGCCATGCACGTCGGAGGCCCGGCCGAAGATGTACGAGGACAGGAACAACGCCAGGTTGAAGGAGGCGGTGATGAGCCCTATCTCCACCGTGTTTGCGCCCAGCTCGTCCCTCAGCATGTTGGGGATCAGCAGGGCGGCACTGGAAAGTCCGGCACTGGACAATAGCTGGATGTAGCCCGCCCTCATAGGCCTCGGGAACGACTCTTCGACTTAATCCTTTGCCGACCTTACCTGCCTAGGGACTCCAGTTCGCGCTCCTTCCTGGAGACCCGCTTGTACTCCCGATAATGTTCCTTGCACAGATGCACGCGCTTCATCCCCTCATCGACCTTGAGCTCGGCCTCCTTGGCCGCATCCCCGGAGATGGAGCGCTCGGCCTCGGATGCGCATCCCTTCACATCGCAGGCCTTGTTCGCCTTTAGGGCATGACGAGGTTCCGCCATGTACCTCGAACCTCTATTACGGATATAATAGCGTTCCGACCACGGCGCTCGGCGGGACCATGTTTATTGCCCCCTCGGTGAATTATGGTCCATGAGCGAACGCCGGAAGGTCCTTGTCTGTGTGGACGGCTCGGAGAACTCATTGAGGGCGGTGGAGTTCGCCCGGGACCTGCTGGTCCCGATCGACGCCTACGTCACCCTGCTCGTGGTGGTGACGCCCATGGACTGCGATTATTTCATGGACAGGACCGCCCCAGTCTGCGACGTGGACGCGATCGCCGAGGCCAAGTCCCGGGCCGCCGCCTCCCTGCTGATGGAGGCTGGGGTGGACCATTGCCTGAGCGCGTTGACAGGCAATCCGGCCGAGGTGATCCTCAGGGCGGCCGCGAGGCACGACCTGGTGGTCATGGGGAGGAAAGGCTCGGGGAGTTCCCCGGCAATAGCGCTCGGTGGGGTGGCGGGGCAGGTGAGCCAGAACGTTAAGGTGCCCTTGCTCCTGGTGCCGTAGCCCGGCCGAGGGGGCGCATCCAAAGTATATTTACCGGGGGGGACATCTCTGGACCGTTCATCCGAGGTCGCACGATGGTGAAGGTCGCTCCCTCCATACTTTCAGCCGACTTCGCCCGGTTGGGCGAGGAGGTCCGCCGGGTCCAGGCGGCCAATGCCGACTGGGTCCACGTGGACGTGATGGACGGCGTCTTCGTGCCGAACCTGACGATCGGCCCGGAGGTCATCAGGGCCCTCAGGCCGTATGCCACGATCCCCTTCGACGTCCATCTCATGATCGAGATGCCGGAGAGGTACCTGGAACGGTTCGCCGAATCGGGCGCGGACCTGCTGACGGTGCACGTGGAGGCCACACACGACGTCAAGGGGACGCTGGCGCGCATCAGGAGGCTCGGGATGAGGGCGGGCGTCTCCTTGAACCCGGGAACGGAGCTTGCCATAGTGGAGCCGTACCTGCAGGACGTCGACCTGCTGCTGATCATGGCCGTGCAGCCTGGGTTCGGGGGGCAGCCCTTCAGGCCTGAGGTGCTTCCGAAGATAGCCAGGGCCAGGGAGGCCAGGGACAGGGACGGGCTCGAGTTCGAGATAGTCGTCGACGGCGGGATCAACCGGGAGACCGGCCGGATGTGCGCGGAAAGGGGGGCGACCGTGCTGGCCGCCGGTTCCGCCCTGTTCAAGAGCGGGGACATGGCCTCCGAGATAGCCCTTTGGCACCGGTTCTGATGCGCGGGACCGATAGCAAGTATAATAACGGTGAACCGAAATCTAGGGCAACCTCGTCGTATTTAAGCGATGGGGTGCGATCAACATCCGGAGGGGTCCGACCATGGCGCGAATAGGTTCCAAGAAATCATTGGTTGCCAAGCTGGGCATAAAGGAAGGTCAGAGAATAAGGATAATCAACGCCCCTTCCAAGTACGACCTGGCCTTGGGACGCCTGCCCAAGAACGTGGTGGAAGCGGGCGGCAACGATAGTGACCTGGACTTCATCCAGCTTTTTACATCCTCGGAGGAGGAGCTGCGCCGGGAGTTCCCCAAGCTGATGCGGTCCTTGAAGCGGGAGGGGGTCCTTTGGATCTCGTACCCAAGGACCTCCTCCGAGATCGATTCCGACCTGACGGGGGTCACCGTGCGGGATGTAGGCATCAGCTATGGCATGACCGAGGTGAAGATCTCCTCCCTGGACGAGGATTGGGCCGGGATCAAGTTCGTGAGCAAACGGAAGGACACGGACTGAGCTCAGTAAAGTACATATCAAGAGGCCGGCATTGCGGGGTGAGATGCACATGAAGCTATCTGGCAGGGAAATGACCGTATTCATCGCGCTCATCGCCCCGGTGCTCTTCCTCATCGCCGCCCTGCTCAATCCGGCCAACATCTGGGTCATAATGTTGGCCGTCCTCTGGTTGGGCACGGGGCTTACGATCCTCTACCTGCCGGGCGCGGAGGAATGATCAGAGCCTCCTGCCGAAGGCCACCTTTCTCTCTACGCGCGTGATCCGCACCCTCACTGTCTCCCCCGGAGTGGCGTCCGGAACGATTATGACCAGTCCCTCGATCTTGCCTATGCCGTCCCCCCTCTCCCCTATGTCGGTTATGGTGACGTCGTAGACCCCGCCCTCCGCCACCGGCCTTTTCCCGGGCGGGCCGTGCTCATCGCGCATGCGCGAACCATTGGTCCCGTGGACAATAACTTTATGGCTGAGAGGGATACGCCCCCGATCGAAATGGGAGTGGACCTATCCGACCTGGTCGTGGCCAAGGACCTGGAGCCCCGGGACCTGATGGGACGGACGGTCGCCGTCGACGCCTACAACGCCATCTACCAGTTCCTGTCGGTCATAAGGCAGCCGGACGGCACCCCGCTCATGGATCCCCGCGGCCGCATAACCTCCCATCTGGAGGGGCTTTTGAACCGGAACGCCAACCTGGTGGAGATGGGGCTGCGCCCGGCCTACGTCTTCGATGGCATCCCCCCGGAGAGGAAGGAGGCCACGGTCCGGGAGCGGCGGGAGCGGCGGGAATCGGCCCTGAGGGATTGGGAGCGGGCGAAGGCCGAGGGGGACATCAAGCGGGCGTACTCGAAGGCGAGCCAGTCCTCCCGCATCACCAACGAGATCGTGGAATCGGCGCGCATCTTGCTCACCCATCTCGGCCTTCCGGTGGTCCAGGCCCCCGAGGAGGGGGAGGCCCAGTCCGCCTACATGTGCGCCAAGGGCGACGTGTGGGCCTCTGCCTCCCAGGACTTCGATTCGCTGCTCTTCGGAGCCCCCCGCCTCGTCCGCAACCTCACGCTCGCGGGCCGGCGCAAGATGCCGGGAAGGGAGGAGTACAAGGAGGTCAGGATGCAGCTCATAGATCGCCAGGAGACCCTGTCGACGTTGGGGCTCAACGGCCCGCAGCTGGTGGACCTCTGCATCCTCATGGGCACGGACTTCAATCCCGGCATAGCGGGAGTGGGGCCTAAGAAGGCGCTGAAGCTGATCAAGCAGTATGGGACGCTCGCCGGGGCGCTTCAGGCCCTGGGCGTCGACGACCCGGACATGCTCGAGGTGCGGGACATCTTCCTGGACTTCGAGCGCACCGACGACTATAAGCTGGTATGGAAAGCGCCGGACCGGCAAAAGGTCTTGGCCATGCTCTGTGGGGAATATGGGTTCTCGGAGAAGAGGGTGAACGGGGCGCTTGACAAGTTCGCATCAGGGAAGAAGGACCAGATGCGATTGGACATGTTCTGATGGTGCGCTGTTATCCAACGCTCCAGCCAGAACCAAGAGGTTAAAAGGGTGATGGCCGATAGGGGCCCTAAGGGACGGCGATGATAAAGCAGGTCCAAGGAAACTATGACCCCAATGCGCTAGAGAAGAGGGTGCAGGCCTATTGGGCGGAGACGGACGCGTACAGGAAGACCAAGGAACTGCGGGCCTCCTCCCCTGAGTTCTATTTCGTGGACGGCCCGCCGTACACGACCGGGTACATCCACCTCGGGACGGCGATGAACAAGACCATCAAGGACATGCTGATCCGGTTCAAGCGCATGCACCGGCTCAACGTGACCGATACCCCCGGCTACGACATGCATGGGCTTCCCATCGAGGTCAAGGTCGAGAGGTCGATCGGGGTCAAGAACAAGAAGGAGATAGAGGCGTACGGCATCGATCGGTTCGTCGGGACCTGCAAGAACTTCGCACTGGAGTTCCAGAAGCAGATGAACGCGGACTTCCAGGAGCTGGGGGTATGGATGGACTGGGACCGGCCATACATGACCATCACCCCCGGGTATATCGAGGCGGCCTGGTGGACCCTGAGGCGCGCCTATGACAAGGGGCTGCTGATCAAGGCCAACCGGGTGCTTCCCGGCTGCCCGAGGTGCGAGACCGCCCTGGCGGAGGCGGAGATCGATTACTGGGACGAGAAGGACCCTTCCATCTACGTCAAGTTCCGCCTGAAGGACGATCCGAAGGTCTCCCTGCTCATCTGGACCACCACCCCTTGGACGCTGCCCGCCAACCTCGCGGTGGCAGCCCATCCGGACTTCGAGTACGTAAAGGTGCGCTATCGGCGCATCGGGATCACGGACACGGTCATCGTGATGAAGGGACTGGAGGAGGAGATCAGGGCCCTGGGGGGTTGGGAGAGGTACGAGGTCCTGCAGACCATTCAGGGGGACGACCTGGTGGGGACTGAGTACATCACCCCCTTCGTCGACATGGTCCCCTACCAGACGCAGGCGGGCGGCAAGTGGCTCCACAAGGTCCTGCCCTCGAAGAACGTGGAGGCCTCCAATACCGGGCTGGTGCACATCGCCCCGGGCCACGGTCCGGAGGACTTCGAGCTGGGAAAGGAGTTCGGCCTGGAGCCCTTCTGCCCGGTGGACGAGACCGGGACGTATACGGCCCTGGTCGGCAGCAAGTACGTTGGCATGCACATAAGGAAGGCCAACCCGGAGCTGCTGAAGGACCTGGAGGCGATGGACAGCCTGTTCTACAGCGGCACCATCGAGCATCGCGTAGGCCATTGCTGGCGGTGCAAGTCCCCGGTGCTGTTCCGCACCACCGACCAATGGTTCCTGCGGATCACCCAGGTCAAGGACCAGATGTTGGAGGAGATCGAGAAGGTCCGGTGGACGCCGGACTGGGCCGGCTCCTCGCGTGAGTATGACTGGACCAGGAACGCCCGCGATTGGTGCATATCAAGGCAGCGGTACTGGGGGATCCCGATCCCCGTCTGGACCTGCAAGTGCGGGGAGATGAGGGTGGTCGGCTTGGTAGACGAGCTGAAGGACGCCGAAGGGTACGTGGAGGACATGGAGCTCCACCGGCCCTGGATCGATGGCGTAAAGCTGCGCTGTCCCAAGTGCGGGGGGAAGATGGTCCGGGTGCCGGATGTCCTGGACGTTTGGTTCGATTCGGCGGTCGCCTCCTGGGCGCAGCTAGGGTTCCCGAGGCAACGGGAGGCGTTCGAGCGCCTTTGGCCCGCTAAGCTCATCGTCGAGGCCCATGACCAGACCCGCGGCTGGTTCTACTCCCAGCTGGCGGCCGGGGTGATCGCCTTCGGCCGGGCGCCCTATGAATCGGTGCTCATGCACGGTTGGATGCTGGACGGCCAGGGGCAGCCGATGTCGAAGAGCAAGGGCAACGTCGTCGAGCCGGGCAAGGTTGTCAAGGAGCACGGTGCGGACGCGTTGCGCTTCTACCTCCTTAAGACATCTGCGCCCTGGGAGGACATCCCCTTCCAGATGGACGGGGTCAAGAACGCCCGGAAGACCCTTAACGTGCTCTGGAACGTGGTCAACTTCGCCACCACCTATATGGCCATCGACAGCTTCGACCCGCAGCGTGTCACCAGGGACATGGCCAAGCCCCATCTGAACCAGGAGGACGCATGGCTGATATCCAGGACGGAGAAGCTCAAGAACGAGTTCACCCGCCAGGTGAACGCCCTGGAACTGCACAAGGCCGGCCGGGCCCTCGAACAATACATCCTGGACGATCTTTCGCGCTGGTACGTTCGGCTCATTCGTGACCGCATGTGGAGCGAGGAGGGGAACGCGGGCAAGCTGGCAGCCTACCGCACGCTCTACGATGCGATCATGGACACGACGCTGCTCCTCGCCCCGATCTGCCCCCACCTCGCCGAGGAGGTGTACCAGCACATGGACGGCACGAAGCCCTCGGTCCACATGATGGACTGGCCTGCCAGCGACCTCACGCTCGTGGATGAGCGCCTGGAGAAGGCGATGGCCCTGGTGCAGGAGATCGTGGAGACGATCACGCGGGAGCGCCAGCTGAGGAATGTCAAGCTCCGCTGGCCCATGAAGCGGGTAGTGATCAAGGTCTCCAGCAATGACATGATCCAGCCCTTGAAGGCTCTGGAGGGCATCCTGCGCTCCCAGGCCAACGTCAAGGCGGTGGAATACGTGGGCGCGGGGGAGGAATGGGCGGAGACCAGGCTCAACGTCGTCCCCAACCCGATGGCCATCGGCAAGGTGTACAGGCAATGGGCCTCCAAGATCGCCGTGCTGCTGCAGAGCCGGCCTGCCGCCACGATCAAGGAGAGCATGCAGCGCGGGGAATACTCCCTGGGGATAGAGGGGCAGATGGTCAAGATCGAGCCCAACATGGTGTCCTTCACCATCTCCCTCCCCAAGGATGTCCACTCCGCCCCCTTCAGCGGGGGCGAGCTCTACCTGGACTTCGAGGTGACCAAGGAGATCGAGGCCGAGGGCTTCGCCCGGGAGATCATCCGCAGGGTCCAGCAGACCCGGAAGGACATGGGGCTGGATGTGGAGGAGTTCATCAGGGTGGAGGTGCGGGCCGACCCCCGGGTCGCGGAGTACGTCAAGATGTGGAAGCCGCACATCATGGCGGAGGTGCGCGCCAAGGCCCTCGAGCTGGTGATGGAGGCCAAGGGGGAAAGGGTCGGCAAATGGGAGATCGAGGGTGAGAGGGTGGAGATAGGGGTCACCTCCCTGAACCTCAAGGATGCCATCAAGGAGCTGGCCAAGGTCCCGGGGATCACGCCCAAGGCCGCGGAGGCGTTGGTCGATGCGGGCGTGCGCAGTCCAGGTGAGATCAGGCACCTGGGCGAGGAGCGGCTGGAGGAGATAACCAAGCTGCCCAAGGCCGAGGTCCGGAAGGCCCTGCATCACTTCGACCGCTCTCAGGAGACCTGCAGGGCGGTGCCCGAGGGCACCGGCAGGACCATGGAAAGGACGGAGATGCTCCCCTACCTCCTGCGCATCCCCCGCATGAACGAGGTCAAGGCGGAGATGCTCTACGACGCCGGATACGATTCCCTGGAAAAGCTGGAGAAGGCCGACAGGGAGGGGTTGAAGGACGTCCCCGGCCTGGGGAGCAAGACCATCGACGAGGTCGTCAGGTACATCGCGGAGGGCGGCCTGCAGGGGTGCGTGCCCTGCCCGCAGTGCGGTAGGGAGGCCTCCGCCGGGGAGCTGGTCTGTCCGGATTGCGGGACCTCGCTGCGCCCGGCGGCGCAGGAAGAGGAGCCGGAGCGCCCCAAGGTCCAGGGGCTTCAGGAAGGGTGCAGCTATCTCCTCAAGGACGATCGGCCCGACCGCTCGTACGCGCTCTTCGTGGAGCAGTTGAAGAAGGGGCGCCGGGGCTTCTGCATCACCCGCAACTACCCGGTCAAGGTCCGGAGCAAGTACGAGCTCGGGGACACGCCCATGATCTGGCTGAGCAACGTCGGCAAGGAGGACAGCCTGCGCCCGAAGGACCTTGAGAAGCTTAACTACACGTTGGAGCAGTTCTTCTCGCAGGGGCAGGGGATCGTATTGCTGGACGGTCTGGAGTACCTCATCACGAACAACAACTTCCTGACCGTGCTGCGGTTCGTGCAGTCATTGCGGGACCAGGTGGCCATCAGCAACTCGATCATGCTGATGGTGCTGAACCCCTCCACCCTCGACGCCAACGAGCTGAACCTGCTGGAGAAGGAAGTGGACGGGGTCCTATAGGCCCAAGGTCCCGAGGACCTTTTGGAAGCCGGGCACGGTGTCGTACCCCGAAAGCTCCTTCGGTTCCACCCAGGCGAACTCGGTATGCTCCCAGTCCAGCCTGGGCTCCTCGTCGCCCACCTCGAACAGGAAGGGATGGATCGTCCATACGTACGTCCCGTCCCGGATGCGCAGCGTCCCGCCCCTTCCCTCCAGCCTCGCCGTGGCGATGCCGGTCTCCTCGACCACCTCCCGCAGGGCGGTCTCCTCCGGCCTCTCCCCGCGCTCGATGAAGCCGCTCACCCCCGCCCACCTCCCCCTGTTGGTGCCGACCTTCTGGCTGCGCTTCAGGAGCAGGATCCGGCCCTTGCGGCGGAGCACGCAGGTGACCACCTTCCTCTCCACCAGGTCCATCATGTCCAAGGAATCACCGTTCACCACCGCCCGGTCCCCCTCGCGCAGCAACGAGATGTCGATGGAATCGATCATGGGGACCTCGGCCATGACGGCGCCCGTGGCCACTATCGTCTCCGCCTCGGCGTTGATGATGGCCGCCGGAAGGTGGCCGTTCTTCTTGAGGTCCATGAGCGTGTACGAGCCCACGGTGGACCCCTTCCCATGCGGGAACACCAGGATGCGGTTGTCTATGCTCTCCCCTTCCCGCCCTGAGGCCACGGTGAGCAGCCCTGTCCGGGGGTCCACTCCTCCGAGGAAGCTGAACGCCTCGTCCAGCACCAGAAGCCGCCCGATCGCTTTGCCCTTGAATATCGCCCGTCCCTTCATTATCATAGTATCATCTCCAACAGTTCGCGCTGGGAGCCATAGAGCGCCCGTTGCGAGCACAGGCCGGGAAGGTAGGCATAGGCCTTGGCGGAATCGCTCGCCGTGACGCGATGCAGCCCCTCTATGGGCGCGACCACCACGCATGTGTCGCACAGCACCTTGCCGAACCTCTCCAGCACCGCCCTCTCCTTCGGGCAGCGCAGCCATACGCCTCTCGAGGTGCAGAACCACACCTCCGTCCCCCCCTTCTTGCACTTGCCATCAAGGTAAGCGGCCAGCTCCTTCATCTCGCTTTCGGAGAGATGGGGGCAGCCGATCGCGATCAGGTCCGGGCGGTCGCCGGCCCTCAGCCTCTGGACCGTGGCCTCGATGTCCTGGCGGGAGATGCGCACCACGGGGAGCCCCTCCAGCGTCACGGGCTGCTCGGGCGTCACGCCCTCCACCATGAACATCGCGACCGACCCGGAGGCGGCCATGGCCGCGGCCAGGGCCTTCAGGCCGTTGACGTCGTTGCCCAGGCCTCGGAAGTAAGGGATGCAGGAGCCGAGCCTCCGGCCGACGGCATGCCCGACCAACGACCATTCCTCCTTCCCTATCCCCTGCTCCACCTCCACTACGTGGGTGGCGCGGCGATTGCTGTCCAGATGGAGGCCGTAGTTGGGGGTGCGACCGACGATGGCGGCGGCCAGGGCCCCCGGGCCGCCCTCCCTGTTGGTCCTGGCGCCCAGGACAGAGTTGGCGAAGGCGAGCGCGGACGATTCCGCCCAGGCGACATGGTCGCCGACGTTCGGCCGATTGCCCAGAAGGTAGGGCGTGCAGGTGCAGTTCGTCTCCACGCCCATCCTTTCGTACAGGGACAGGATGTGCAGCTGGCGCTCGGCGAAGTGCGCGTCGACCCCCATCTCCCTCCAGCGCTCCGCGTCCATCCCCATCGGGTTCAGGGTGGTGGGCACGGAGACCCTTCCGTCCTCGGCCATCTCCTCCAAGAAGGAGATGCCCCCCTCCCCTATGGTCTTGTAGGACACGCCGGAGAGGTGGGCGGAGGTGATCGGGATGAGCCTGTCGGCGCCGTAGATCGTTCCCAGCGCCACGAGGAGCCCCATGGCCTTGCGCTTGGCCTTGCCTTCCTTGCCGGCCAGCATGGCCTGTTCTTCAGGGGTCAGTTGCATGCCGCCGACAATGCCGTTGGGAGATAATAAATTACTTGAGCTAATAGAAAAGCCAAGGGAGAAGGCGGGCCTGTGGGGATTCGAACCCCAGTTCGAGGCTCCGGAGGCCTCTGTGATATCCAAGCTACACTACAGGCCCGCGACCATTGGAATTATAAAGAGCGCTTCATCCTTGTTCAAGGAGGAGCGGCTCATTTCCTCTTGAACTCGGTGTAGCCGCACTTGCCGCAGGAGGTGCGGTCCTTGTGCTCGGCCATGAACACCCCGGGGCCGCATTTGGGACAGCTCCTCCTCGTCCGTTCCAGCTTGTTCCCTTTGATCTGGTAGTTGTCCTTCTTGGCCGAGGGCGCTTCCTTCTTGACCTCTTTCTTCTTCGCAGCCATGGTTCACACCTCACTTCTTCTTCGGCGCCTTCTCAGCTTCAACGAGGCCGTTCCTGGCCTGGAGGTAGTTCTTCTCGAACCTCTTGGCCGATTCCTCGCTGCCGTACACCTTGGCGTACCCGGTGCTGACGCCCATGCCGAACTCGGTCTCCATATGGTCGATGATGACCTTGCCGCTGCTGACGGCCAGGGCCTCTGCGAGCTTGGTCTTCACGTCAGCCCTCTTCGGGGAGCCCTCCCCCTTGTGGTCGACCTTGAAGGCCACCTCGGTGCGGTCCATCAGGGCGTTGGGCCTCTTGCTCTCGATCTCGATCTTCACTTCAATACCTCCATTGAGCGTATCAGTCTCTGCGCCGCCTCGTTCACCTCGGCGCTGGTGCGCACCAGCACCGCCCCTTTGCCTGGGAGGCCGTAGACGAGGCAGGACCCTGCCGGGGCGATGGCGGCGCATACCAGCGCGGCCAGGTCCTCCTCCCCCTCCACCCGGACCTTGTTCCTGTCCGAGGCCTCGATGCCGTCCTTGACCGCCCTCACCAACCCGGGGGTGATCAGTCCAGGGGGGTTCTCCACCACCGTCTCCGGCATCCTGAGGTGGTCTGCGGGATGGACTCCCACCTCCAGTTCCCTGCGCTCGTTACGCCGGTCGTACACTGTGAGATGGGGGATGACGCCCTTGTTTATAAGGGTGCTGGAGACCACGTCCCCCACCGCGATGACCCTGTCGCAATCGGCGATGCCCCTGAGCAGGTCCTCGGCCTGCATCATGGTCCCGAAGGGCATGCTCAGTTCGGCTCTCATGCGCTCGGGCATCCTCCATCCCTTGGGAGGGACGGGCAGATCAGCGCACTTTGAGGGCGAACTTCCCGTTCTTGTCAATGTTCATCCTCTTGGCGATCTCGGATTTGGTATGGTCGATTATGACCACGTATCCCTGCCAATCCTTGGAGGTCTCCCCCCCGCACAGCGGGCATTTGTCCTCCTCGGTGATGGCGGAGCACACCTTGCACGCCTTGGTCACCTTCATTTCTCCTGCCCCCCTTTCTTGGCCCTGTCCTCAGCCAGCCATTCCTTCTTACCCAGCCCGGGCTGCCTCATGGTCAGCCCTATCTTGCTCTCGCGGGGGTTCCGTTCGTTGAAGGAGAGGGTGACTATCCTGGCGCGGACCTGGTCGCCCACCTTGAGTTCGCGCTTGGAGTCCTTCCCGATGAGGCGCTGGTTGGCCTCGTCCGCGTCCATGCGGTCGTCCATGACCTGGCTTATGTGCAGGAGGCCGTCCAGGGGCCCGAAGCGCACGAAGGCCCCGAACTTGAGCACCTCGCACACCCGGCCTTCCACGACCTCGTTGACCATCGGGCGGAAGAGGAGGGTATCGAACCTGACCGTCTGGTACACCGCCCCGTCCCCGTGCACGATGCGCCCTTCGCCCACCGGCTCGATGTTCTTGACCATGACCGTGAGCGAGTCGTTGCCCTCGATGCGCCCTTCATAGGACTCGCGGGCCAGCTCATTGACCACTGTGTCCAGGTCCTCCCCTAGGCGATGGGGGGGAATGCGGACCACCTTTTCCCTTTGGGCCAACAGATACATGAGGAATCCCTTAACTACCTTGGCATGATAAATCTGTTATATAAAGATTGAGCATCGAGCATATAAGCGCTCGGGATGCTGGATAAAAAAAGGAAGGGGAAGGGGTTTCGCTCAGACCACGAAGAGCACGGCGAAGACCAGGGTGATGGTCGAGAGCAGCTTCACCAGCACGTGGAGCGAGGGACCGGCGGTATCCTTGAACGGATCGCCCACGGTGTCCCCGACCACGCCCGCGGCATGCTGCGGGGTGCCCTTCAGGCCCTTGGCCTCGATGTACTTCTTGGCGTTGTCCCAGGCCCCTCCTCCGTTATTGAGGAAGAGGGCCATGAGGACCCCGGCGATGGTCGCGACCATCAGGAACGCTCCGACGCCCATGACGGCGATGTCATTGTCATCGAAGGCCAGCCTGTAACCGACACCAAGGACGACCGGCACGACCACGGGCAGGATGCCCGGGAGGATCATTGCCTTCAGGGCGCCCTTGGTGCTGATGTCCACGCAGGTGGCGTAGTCCGGCTTCTCTGTTCCCGCCAGAATACCGGGTCTCTCCCTGAACTGGCGGCGCACCTCCGAGATCATGTCTCCGGCGGCCTTGCCCACGGCGCGTATGGCCAGGGAGGCGAACAGATAGACAAGCATGGCACCGATCATCGCCGCGACGAACACCGCGGGCTGCATCAGGTCGACCTGGAAGCCCTGATAGAACGCCACTAGGTCCACACCCCTGATCTCGGCGACCTTCTCGAAGAAGGCGCCGAACAGCAGGTAGGCGGCCAGCGCGGCGGCGCCCATTGCGTACCCCTTGGTCAGGGCCTTGGTGGTGTTCCCGATGGCGTCCAGGCGGTCGGTCCTGACGCGAACGTCCTCCGGCTGCCCGGACATCTCGACTATGCCCCCGGCGTTGTCGGTGATCGGGCCGAAGGTGTCCTCGGCCAGAACGAACGCGCAGGTGGTGAGCATTCCCATCGTCGCCGCGGCCGTCCCATACAGCCCATAGATGAACTCATAGTCGCCGTTGGGGGCGGCCGTTGTCCCGAGGACGTACGAGCCGATCAGAGCGGCGGCGATGGCTATGACGGACGCGGCGGTCGTCTCCATGCCTATGGATATGCCGGTGATGATGTTGGTGGCCGGGCCGGTCTCCGAGGCCTTGGCGATCTCCCTGACCGGGCGGTACTCGCCGGACGTATAATATTGGGTGATGTAGACGATCGCGATGCTTAGGATTATGCCGATGATGCCGCACCAGAAGAACACCATCTCCCCGTCCAGCAGCTGATCCACGGCGACGTAGAACAGGATCGCCGCAAGGATGCTGGTGATGTAGTAGCCGCGGTTCAGGGCCTTCATGGGGTTCTCGTTCTCATTGCGCAGCCTGACGGTCATGATGCCCACGAGGCCGGCCAGGAGGCCGAAGCCGCGAACGACCAGCGGGAACATGAACCAGCCGGGGTTCGGATCCCCTATGGATACGGTATAGGCGTAGATCGCCAGTCCGAGGATCATCGCCCCGATGTTCTCGGCGGCGGTGGACTCGAAGAGGTCGGCGCCACGGCCGGCGCAGTCGCCCACGTTGTCCCCCACCAGGTCGGCGATGACGGCGGGGTTGCGCGGGTCGTCCTCGGGGATGCCCGCCTCGACCTTGCCCACCAGGTCGGCGCCGACGTCGGCGGCCTTGGTGTAGATCCCTCCGCCCAGTTGGGCGAAGAGCGCGGCGAAGGAGGCGCCGAAGGCGTATCCAACGCCCAGGAACAGCGCCTGGCGGAAGCCTTCATCGGTCCCGGCATCGGGAACGAGCCAGCCCTGGTACACGTAGAAGATGCTGGCGACCCCCAACAGGCTCAAGGCCACCACGGCGATGCCGGAGACGGCGCCGCCGCGGAAAGATGTCAGGAGGGCCTCGTTCAGTGTGCGCTTGGCGGCACTGGCGGTCCTGATGTTCGAGTTCACAGACACGTACATTCCGATGAATCCAGAGAGAGCGGAGAAAAACGCTCCCAACAGGAACGCCAGCCCAGTCAGCCAGTTGATCCCGATGGCGATCAGGACCCCCAAGATGGCGCTGAAGATGGCGATCGTCTTGTACTGTCGGGCCAGGTAGGCCATTGCGCCTTCGCGGATAGCGTCACTGATGGCGTTCATCTCAGGGGTACCAGTGTCCTTCCTGAGGATCCACCACGTGAGATACCCAGCGAAGGCCAGTCCAATCAGCCCCGCTATCGGTATCGTTAGGTACAGAGGATCGTCTAACATTACAAAACCTCTTTTAGGTCCTGCCTAAATACTGCTCCCCATATAAATCGTTTAGCCATTCCCAGGCCACGAAAATCGTAGTCTGGCATCCGTCCTGCCATATACTGTCCCGTGGGGCCGTGGGAACGAGGCGCGCCGGGCCTGCGCTCAGAACCTGGCCTTGAGCACGACCAGCCCCTCCTTCCTCGAGATGTCGATGGAGTGCTTGCCGGTGCTATGGTTGGTCCCGCGCATCTTCAGCACCTCGAGGTACTTGCGGCGGTCCCCGTACTCCTCGGTCAGGTGCAATAACACTATCCCATCCACGGAGTAGGCGATCTCCGGAGGGTAAAGCTCCCCGGGGGGAACCTCCCCCGTCACAAGCGTGGTGGCGTTCCAGTGCTTAAGCCTGTTCGTCAGGTCGAACAGGAAGCTGCGGTACTGGTCCTTGAGCATCTCCCCGACCACGGTGATGGGGTCGATGACGATGCGCTGTGGCATCACCTCCGCGATGCGCCGATCGATCGCTTCGAGCAGTTTGTCCTGGTCCCCATGGCGGAGAAGGACGCTCAGGTCCTCATAGACGATGGCATCGCCGAAGTACTCGGGTCGCATGAAGTCGAATTGGGAGGAGAAGCGCAGCATCCAATGGGACGGCTCGCTCAATGTTGTGAAGAACAGCCCCCGTTCACATCTGGCCGCCCCCTCGCAGAGGAAACGGAGACAGAAGGTGGTCTTCCCCGTCCCGGCGGCCCCGGAGACCAATATCACCGATGGGAAGGGGAACCCTCCCTCTATTAGCTCGTCCAATCCCGGCACTCCGGATGGGATCCTCTCCAGCCTCGTCCGGTCCCTCTCATTGCCTTCCATGGTCAATCCCCTCTTCGCTGTCCATTAAACGATCCTTAAGCTCGGTCTCAAGCATCAGCTCGGTCCCGCCCATCGCCAGGACCGAATGGTAGAGGTTCGGGTTCCTCTGTCTGTCGATGACGAGCAAGACCGCCGCCCTGTCCGCCATTAGGTCCACGAACTCCCTTATGAACCTTTGGACCTTCTGGTGGCTATTGAACGTCAGGAGGTTGGAGATGTTGTCGATGAGCGCGAATCGGCATTGGGCCAGATCGAAGTTATGGTCCTCCGAGGACCGCTCCCGCAGGGAGCTGGGAAGCATATCGATATTGTTCGGCCCCTTGAAGAAGCTCACCTTCGCCTGCCGGTTCGCGTCGGAGGACGCGAACTGCGAGACCGTGTCGATGAACGTCACGCCAGTGTGCTCGATCCCGTGCATGTCCAGCAGATGGACCATGTACTGATGCGGCCGGTCCACCGAGATGAACAGGCCTGGATTCCCATCGCCGATGAGGGCCTTGAGCAGGACCAGCTCCACGACCACGAACTGGGTGGTCCTGACGTCCAGCACCATGAGCCCGGGTCGTGGGACAGGCCCGAGCTGCCTACGGAAGTTCTCGTACTGGCGCATGTCCCTGGCATTCATGGACGTCCGTCCCTGGTAGCATGGTCAAGGGTATTTAGCTACTTTCTGGTGCTTATTGGAATTGATAGCGACCCTGCGGGCTGGTAAAGCCCGCGTGGAGTCCATTCTCTATTAAATATCCAGAGCGAGATGGGGGAGGGATCGTATTGCTAGGTGGCGACGCCCTCGGGCTGATCATGGTCTACACCTATGTCGGTGCCATAGCGGCGCTCGCCGCCAGGTGGCGCTTCCTAAGGGAACGGTCCCTCCAGAGGAAGTTCATCCACGTGATGGTCGGCAACATCGCCTTGTTCTGGTGGGTATTCGACACCAGGTATGTAATGGCCCTGCTGGCGGCCGCCCCTTTCATCCCCCTGCTCCTCCTGCTCTCGAGAAAGGCCGGGGAAGGGGACGGGTCGACTGCCGGACCGAAGGGCTCGGTCCTCACCACCGCCTCGCACGAAGGCCATCAATTGGGCCTGGTCTACTATGCCATTTCCTGGACGCTCCTGGCGTTCTTCGCCTTCGAGGACCTGGTGGTGGCCTCGGTCGGCATCGTCTGCATGGCCTACGGGGATGGGATGGGCGGGCTGATCGGCAAGGCCTTTGGCAGGCGGAAGGTTCGCGGGAACAAGACCGTAGAAGGGACGCTGGCCGTATTCCTCTTCTCCGTCCTGGGGATCTTTCTTATTATTAACTACTACAATCTTCTGTTCTCCCTCGGGCTCTACGGCACCAGGACGATAGCCCTGCCCCTCAGCGCACTGACCGCCGTGGCCCTGGGGGCCTATGTGGCGATCGTGGAGCTGTACACCCCCGGGGAGTACGACAACCTCGTCATCCCTATTACCACCGCATTGATCATGGCCCTGGCGGGCATCTGAGGGAAAGACATGGAGTTGATAGTGGTCGACGGCATCGATGGCTCGGGGAAGAGCACAGTGGCCGAGTGGCTCGCCGACCATTACCGCCGGCGAGGGGAGACGGTGCTTGTGCGCACCCATCCCTCCTCCTCCATCTTCGGCCGGTTGACCCGACGCGCGCTTGCCTCCGAGGGCAGGGCGATGCGGGCATTGGCCTCGGTCCTTTTCATCGCCGATGTCCTCCACTCCCTCCACCTTCTTCGGAGCTGGAAGGGGTATGACAAGGTAATCTTCGTGCGCTACATCATGGCCGTGGCCTACCTTCCTGGTTCGCTTTACAAGCAGGGGTATGAGCTCTTTAGCAAGGTGCTTCTGGTCCCCCCACGCCTGCTGCTGGTGGATGTACCCCCGGAATGCGCCCTGCGGCGGATCGAGGGGAGGGAGCATGCGCGGGAGATGTTCGAGAACCTGGAATCGCTGCAGAAGGTGAGGGGCAGGGTGCTCACCCTCTCCTCCCAGGGCTGGAAGGTCCTGGACAACTGCGGCCCCATGGACGAGACCCGCTCTCAGCTGGAGCGGGTGCTGTCTGAATGGGACGGGCCGAGCTGAGCCGCCAGCATGCCGACGACCAGCAGGGCCGAGACGGTAAGGCCCAAGCCCACCAGGAGCACCGTGCCGAAGCCCAGGAAGGAGTAGATGGGGGCGAAGAGGAGGGGGGCGAGGGAATAGCCGAAGAAGCGGGCGCTGTTGAAGATAGAGGACGTGGTGCCCTTCAGTCCCGGAACGATCTCCACCGCCAGGGTAAGCAGCGCGGTCCAGATGAAGGCAGTGCCGATGCCGAGTACCAGCAGCGAGACAGCGAACTGCAGGGGCTCCCTCGATAGATAGAGGAAGGAGAGGGCCAAGGCCATGGTGAGGAAGCCAGTTAGCGCCGTCCGCGTCCTGCCCCTCCCGTCGACGAGCCTGCCCCCGATTGGGGCGGCCACTATGCCGGCCACGCCGCTCATGCCCACCATCACCCCGATCGTCCGTTCGTCGAGCGAGAGCGGGGGCAGCGAAAGGTGGTCGGACAGGAAGCCCAAGGCGCCCATGTAGCACAGGAATGTAAGGAAGCCGAGGAGGCACAGGGCCGCCATGCCCCTAGTGCGCACGGCGGCCTCCACGTTCTCCTTGAGATGCCTGAAGGCCTCCATGTCCGGCCGGACGGCGGGGCAGACGGCCCTTATCCAGACGATCACGCCGAGAGCGAGGACGGCGACGAGCATGAACGTCCACCTCCAGCCGTAGGGGATGAGGAGACCGGCGATCATCGGACCGGTGGCGATCCCGGCGGTCGTGAAGGCCCCGAAGTAGCCCATGGCCCTCCCCCTTTCTTCGGGCGGCGTGATGTCGCCCAGCACCGCCATCAGCACTGGATTCGCGAAGGCGTATCCGATCCCCTGCATCGAACGGAATAGGTAGAAGGCGGGCAGGTTCGGGCTGAGCGCGCACAGGACGTTGCTTAGGGCGTAGAGCAGGAAGCCGAAGATGAGGACCTTCCGCCGCCCGTAGATATCCGACACCGTCCCGGAGATCAGGTTGAAGAGGGCGAAGGGAAGCATGTAGAAGGTGACGGCCCGCAGGACATCCTCCGCCCCTGCCCCGAACTCGGCCTTGAGGACCGGGACCATGGCCAGGACGGCGTTGCTGGCCAGAGGGCCGATATACCCGCCTATGAACATCGTCAGCCGCCTGCTGTCCATTGCCATAGGAAGAGGCTGGTCCGATAATAAGGAAATCTCCGGCGAGGGGAACGCCGTGGATGTTCCCTTGTCCTGAGGCAACGTATTTCTACGGGCTCGGGATAGTATGGGCGATAGCTATGGAAGGGAGAGAGGTACGTGACATCAAGGTCAAGGAGGGCATGACAGTGGACGAACTCGTCCGGGCCATGTCCGATTCCGGCGGGTTCACGGCCAAGAAGCTGGCCGATGCCGTTGACATCGTTGAGAGGATGGTCCGGGACGAAGGGTGCCTGACCTTCCTCTCGTTCCCGGCCTGCATCATGGCCACCGGGACCCGGGGTGTAATAGTGGAGCTGGTCAAGCGCAAGCTGGTCGACGTGGTCATAACCACGTGTGGCACCTTGGACCATGACCTGGCCCGCACGTGGAAGCGCTACTACCATGGGGACTTCGCCATGGACGATGCGGAGCTGCGGGAGCAGGGCATCAACCGCCTGGGGAACGTGCTTGTCCCCGATGAGAGCTACGGCCTTGTGCTCGAGGAGCGGCTGGTCCCGATGTTCGAGGAGATCCTGCAGGGGCGGGACTCCATATCCACCCGGGAGGTCATAGACCAGGTGGGCGCCCGCCTGGACAGCGAGGACTCCCTTCTATACTGGGCGCACCGGAACGGTGTTCCGATCTTCGTGCCCGGGATAACGGACGGGTCCTTCGGGAGCCAGCTATGGATGTACTGGCAGACCCACAGGGACCTGAAGGTGGACCTGTTCGAGGACGAGCAGGAGCTGGCGGACCTTGTCTTCAGGGCGGAGCGGAGCGGCGCCCTGATAGTGGGCGGGGGGATTTCCAAGCACCATGTCATCTGGTGGAACCAGTTCCGGGGCGGTCTGGACTACGCGGTGTACATGACCACCGCCGTCGAGTACGACGGTTCCCTGAGCGGGGCCCAGGTGCGCGAGGCCATCTCCTGGGGCAAGGTGAGGGAGGATGCGTGGCAGGTGAACGTGGAGGGGGACGCCACCATTACCCTGCCGATCCTGGTGGCGGCGCTCGTCGAGCGATCGCGATGACCCGGGTAGCGGTGATCGCGGGGGACGGCATCGGCCCCGAGGTGGTCGGGGCCACCATGCGCCTATTGGGAATGATGGACCTCGGGCTGGAATTCGTCGAGGCCTCCATGGGCCTGGAGTGCTTCAAGCGCACGGGCGAATACCTCCCGCGGGAGACGCTGAGGGTTCTCGAGGGCTCCAAGGCCGCGTTGTTCGGGGCTATTACCTCCCCTGTCGCCCCCGACCCCTCCTACAGCTCCCCCCTGCTGGAGCTGCGCAGGCGCTTCGACCTGTACGCCAATGTCCGCCCCTGCTTCCCCCTTCTCCCCGAACTCAGGGTCACGGACCTGAACGCTGTGATAGTCAGGGAGAACACCGAGGGCATGTACACGGGCAGGGAGCGGGAGGAGGACGGCTCGGTCGTTCTGGAACGCGTGGTGAGCGAAAGGGGCTGCCGCCGCATCGTGGAGAAGGCGGTCAAGGTCACCAGGGCCATGGGGCTCAGCAAGGTCACGTGCGTGCACAAGGCCAACGTCCTCAGGAGGTCGGACGGCCTCTTCCGCCGGGTGTTCTACGAGGTGATGGAGGGCACAGGCCTGGAGGCGGACGATATGCTCGTGGACGCGGCCGCCGCCGCCCTGATCTCCCAGCCCAAGCGCTTCCAGTGCATCGTCACGTTGAACCTGTACGGGGACATCCTTTCCGACGAGGCCGCCGCCCTCACCGGGGGGCTGGGCATGGCCCCCTCCGCCAACCTGGGCGCCCACTTCGGCCTCTTCGAGCCAGTGCACGGCAGCGCCCCGGACATAGCCGGGAAAGGGATAGCGAACCCCTGCGCAACCATCCTTTCAGCATGCCTGATGCTCACGTTCCTGAGGAGGATGGACGCGTCCGCCCGGCTCCAGGCCGCCCTGGTGCAGACCCTGACGGAGGGGGAACGCACCCGGGACCTGGGAGGGAGCCTCGGCACCTCGGAGTTCACGGACAGGGTGGCGGAGAGGCTTGTTCGGTGAAGGGCAATTATTTTTATTGCCCCCTCCAATCCATCCGCCATGGGCGCGGACCTGGGGCGTACTATTTTGGACAGGTGCCGGGAGTGGGGGGTGCGGATGGTGGGGTTCGCCGCGGCGGACGCCTGGGACGAGCCGCCCTTCGAGCCCTGGCCGCCTATTGAGTTCCATCCCAAGGCGATCTTCCCCGGCTGCCGCACGGTGATCGTGCTGGGGCTTCCGGTCACCCTGCCCATCCTCGAGACTTCGCCCTCGATCTGGTACCAGGAGCTCTACAAGAACCTCAACGCCCAGCTGGATGAGAGGGCGTATCGGCTCTCCCAGCTCCTGAACGAGTTCGGGCACGCCTCTGTCTACGTCCCGCGGGACGGGTATGGGACGGTGGAGCTGCTCGTGGAGAGCCCGTACGCCTTCTTCTCTCACCGGCACGCTGCCTACCTGGCCGGCCTGGGGACGTTCGGCATCAACAATATGCTATTGACCAGGGAATACGGGCCGCGGGTGCGCTTCGTCTCCGTCCTCACCGCCGCCGAGCTGCCCCCCGGCGGCCCGATGGAGAAGGGGCTCTGCGTGCGGTGCATGCGCTGCGCCAAGGCCTGCCCGGTGCAGGCGATCGGGGACGTCGCGTATCCAGAGGCGTCCATCGACAAGCGCAGGTGCGCCACCAGGAGCGTGGAGCTCAAGAAGAGGTACCGGTCGCCCTGCGGCATTTGCATCAAGGTCTGCCCGGTGGGCGAGGACCGCAAGCTGTTCGGGCATGGGAATATGACGTATGACGAGGAAGGGACGCCCCCCGAGCTTTGGAGGGCGTGGGAGCACGTGCGCAGATACGGCAGCCTTTGATGGGATGCGACCACGGCGAAGCTCATTGAAGTAGGTTTAAGTACCGCCCATCCATCCAGAGGGGGGATGAGCGCAAAGAGGGGGCCGTCCCGTCCGATCATCGATGAGAGCGAGTGCAAGGGCTGCGGCCGATGCGTGGCCGCCTGCCCCAAGCAGGTATTGCGCCTCTCAGGCCGCACGAACCGCCGAGGATACAATGCCGTCGAGTACGTTGGCGAGGGGTGCACGGGCTGCTTCGCGTGCTTCTACAACTGCCCGGAGCCGTACGCCCTGCAGGTGGATGACGGGAGGGAGTGACCATGCGCAGGTTCGTCAAGGGCAACGAGGCGGTGGCCATCGGCGCCATCTACGCCGGGTGCGACGTTTACTTCGGCTATCCGATCACGCCAGCGAGCGATGTCGCGCACGCCGCGGCGGAGTACTTCCCGCAGTTGGGAAGGGAGTTCCTCCAGGCGGAGTGTGAGACCGGGACCATCAACATGATGTTCGGAGCGGCCTCCGCCGGGAAGTTGGCCATGACCGCCTCCTCCGGCCCCGGCATCTCCCTGATGCAGGAGGGGATATCGTACATGGCAGGGGCGCAGCTGCCTGCTGTTATTGTCAACGTGCAGCGGGTCGGGCCCGGGCTTGGCAACATCGGGCCGGAGCAAGGGGATTACAATCAGGCGGTGAAAGGGGGCGGGCACGGCAACTATCACTGCCTCGTGCTCGCACCCTCCTCCGTGCAGGAGATGTGCGATCTGACCATGAAGGCGTTCGAGCTGGCCTTCAAGTATCGCAATCCGGCCATAGTGCTGGCGGACGCTGTCCTCGGCCAGATGATGGAGTTCCTGGAGCTGCCCGGGAAGGAGATGCCCCGGCCGGACACGACCTCCTGGGCAGTGCACGGGGATGCGGCGACCCGTGGCAACCTGGTCTCGTCGATATACCTGGACAACGACCTGCAGGAGAGGCATAACTGGACCCTTCAGGGGAAGTACGAGGCCATGGAGCAGGACGCCACGGCCGAACGCTATCTCACCGAGGACGCGGAGATCGTCCTGACAGGATATGGCACGAGCTCGCGGGTGGCCCGCTCCGCCGTGGACGAGCTCAGGGCCCAGGGCGTCAAGGCCGGGCTGTTCAGGCCCGTTACCCTGTTCCCCTTCCCCGCCGCGGAGCTGAACATGGCTGCGCACAGCGGGAGGGTGCTGGTCGTGGAGCTCAGCAACGGACAGTACAGGGACGATGTGCTCCTTCATCTGGACCGGGAGAGGGGGCAGAAGGTCGGGCTGGTGAACCGGATGGGCGGGAACATGATGCGGGTCGAGGACGTGACGCGGGCGGCCATGGGGATGATGGAGGCGAGGGCATGATAATGAGGGCGAAAGGGTTCTACGAGACCTTCGACCGCAAGGAGCCGGGCACCCGGGCGACGCATTACTGCCCCGGCTGCGGCCATGGCATCATCCACAAGCTCATCGCCGAGGCAATCGTGGACCTGGGCATCCAGGACCGCACCGTGTTCGTGTCCCCGGTCGGGTGTGCCTCGTTCTGCTTCCACTATTTCGATTGCGGCAACGTGGCTGGGCCCCATGGCCGGGCGTCGGCGGTGGCGACTGGCGTTGCCCGGGCATTGCCCGGCAAGGTGGTCATCGCCTATCAGGGGGACGGCGACCTGGGCGCCATCGGCTTCAACAACGCCTTCCAGGCCGCGAACCGCGGGGAGCACATGGCCTGCTTCTTTGTCAACAACTCCCTCTATGCCATGACGGGCGGGCAGATGGCCCCGACCACGATGATCGGGCAGAGGACCACGACCACGCCCTTCGGCCGGGACCCGGTCAAGGAGGGCTACCCCCTGAAGGTATGCGAGGTGCTCGATCAGCTGCAGGCCCCCGTGTTCATCGAGCGCGTGTCCGTGGCCGACACCAAGCGCATAATGCAGGCGAGGAGGGCGGTCCGCAAGGCGCTCGAGGTCCAGAGGGATGGCAAAGGGTACGCCTTCGTTGAGTTCCTTTCCCCCTGCCCCACGAACTGGCATATGGACCCGGTCGCCTCGGCGCAGTTCGTCACCGAGCAGATGGAGAAGGTGTTCCCGCTGGGCAATCTCAGGGACAGGAGCGCCGAGCCGGCGCCGGTGCCGATCTCTATCCCGAGGGCGACGGTCCCACAGTTGATGGAAGTGGGGCGGGAGGGCGTCTCGGCAAAGGCCGATCCATCGTTCAAGGAGCGGCGGCTCAAGTTCTCCGGGTTCGGCGGCCAGGGGGTCCTCTCCCTGGGGCTGGTGGTCGCCGAGGCGGCCGGCGCGGCCGGACGCTTCGTCTCCTGGCTCCCGAGCTACGGCCCGGAGCAGCGGGGAGGCTACGCCTCCTGCTCGGTGGTCATCAGCGGAAAGGAGGTCGGATCCCCCACTGTGGACGCCCCCGATGTGCTGGTGGCCATGAGCCAGCAGGCTTTGGACAGGTTCGCTTCGACCGTGGTCGACGGCGGGACGGTGGTCTACGAGGCGTCCCTGTCGGCCCCGAAGGTCCGGGAGGGCGTTCGGACCATAGCCTTCCCCGCCTCGCGCATAGCCGCGGAGAGCGGGACGCCCAAGGCGGCCAACACGGCCCTGCTCGGGGCGCTGACCGCCCTGGGCCTGCACGGGGTGCCGGAGGATAAGGTGCTGGAGGCGTTGGACGCCAGCTTCTCCGCCAAGCCCGCCCTGGTGCAGCGGAACCGGAAGGTCTATGAGGCGGCCTATGGGTGGGCGAAGGGGAACGTTCGTTAGCGCCCCTCCCTTTCATTTATCCGATCGTAATCGGTAAGCTTCTTAAGCGCCCGCCTGTTTAGGTATGGCCATTACGGACCCGAGCGTTAGGGCTGAACGGAGGATTGCCATTGACCAATTCTGACAAACTTGGGACGCGCCTGCGGACGTACCGCGAACGATTGGGCATGAGCGTGGAGGACCTTGCGAAGAACGCCGGCGTCGAGGCCAGCCTCATCATGAGGGCGGAGAGCGGGGAGGTGTACCCGCCCCTGGGGGTCCTAGTGAAGCTATCGCGGGCCCTCGGGCAGCGGCTGGGGACGTTCATGGACGACCAGGTGCGCCCTGACCCGGTCATCACCCGGGCGGAGGAGCGGTGCGAGGAGACCGCCGCGCACAAGGAGGGGGCGGTCGGCAAGTATCATTACTATCCGTTGGCGAAGGGCAAGACGGACCGGCACATGGAGCCGCTCTTCATCATCGTTCAGCCGGGCGCCGATCCCTGCCCGTCCTCCCATGAGGGCGAGGAGTTCGTGATCGTCGTCGATGGGGAGGTAGAGCTCGTCTATGGGAAGGAGACGTTCCATCTGAAGGAGGGCGATTCCATGTATTACAACTCCGTCGTTCCCCATCACCTCGGGGCGGCGAACGGGGAGCCGGCCGAGATCTACGCGGTCGTCTATACCCCGATATGAGGCGATCCCATGCCCAGGGAGAGCATCACAAGGGAGGCGACCATCGGCCAGCTGCTCGATGAGACGGTCGCGAAGGTTCCGGACCAGGACGCGGTCGTCTACGTGGACCGTGATTACCGCCAGACCTGGTCGGAACTCAGGGAGACCGTGGACCAGGTTGCCAAGGGGCTCATGGCTTTGGGCGTCAGACGGGGGGAGAAGGTGGCCGTGTGGGCCACCAACGTCCCACATTGGCTCACGCTGCAGTTCGCCACCGCCCGGATCGGGGCCATCCTGCTGACGATCAACATCAACTATCGCGCGGAGGAGATCAGCTACCTTCTTAGGCAGTCGGAATGCGAGAACATATTCATCATCGACGGCTACCGCGACACGGACTACGTTAACACGTTGTACGAGCTCGTCCCCGAGCTCAGGACGCAGCCGCGGGACCGACTGCGCTCCGAACGGTTCCCGCACCTCCGGAGGGTGCTGTTCATGGGCCCTGAGAAGCACCGGGGGATGTACTCCTGGAACGAGGTGCTGGCCATGAGCGTGGCCGTGGACGACGAGGAGTACCGCCGGCGGCAGGAGGGGCTGTCCCCCCACGACGTCGTCAACATGCAGTACACCTCCGGCACCACCGGCTTCCCCAAGGGGGTGATGCTCACCCACTTCAACATAACCAACAACGGGTACTGGGTCGGGGTCAACGAGAACCTTACGTCCGCCGACCGGGTGTGCCTCCCCGTCCCCCTCTTCCACTGCTTCGGCTGCGTCCTAGGTGTCATGGCCTGCCTGAACCACGGGGCGACCATGGTGATATTGGAGAGGTACGACCCGGTGAACGTGATGATGTCGGTCGAACATGAAAAGTGCACCGCCCTGTACGGGGTGCCGACCATGTTCATCGGCGTCCTGGACCACAAGCTGTTCGACAGGTTCGACCTCTCCAGCCTCAGAACGGGGATAATGGCCGGCTCGCCCTGCCCCGTGAAGACCATGAGGGAGTGCGTGGACCGGATGAACATGCGGGAGGTCACCATCGTCTACGGCCTCACGGAGGTGAGCCCGGCCATGACCCAGACCAGATACGATGAGCCGAGCCTCGAGCGGAAGTGCTCCACGGTCGGGAAGGCCATTCCTGGCATAGAGGTCGCGGTCATCGACCCGGAGACGGGGGAGCACCTTGGACCGGGCAGGCACGGCGAGCTCTGCTGCCGCGGGCACAACGTGATGAAGGGCTACTACAACATGCCGGAGGAGACCGCCAAGGCCATCGACAAGGACGGTTGGCTTCATTCCGGGGACATCGGGATGGTGGACGAGGACGGCTATTTCTCGGTAACGGGGCGGCTGAAGGACATGATAATCCGGGGCGGGGAGAACATATACCCCAAGGAGGTGGAGGACTTCATCCATCACCTCGAGGGCGTGGCGGACGTGCAGGTCGTAGGGGTGCCTTCGGTCAAGTACGGGGAGGTACCGGCGGCGTTCGTCATCCTGCGGCCGGGGGCGAGGCTCACGGCCGAGGACATAATCGATCATTGCCGCGGGCGGATCGCCTTCTACAAGATCCCCAGGTATGTGCATTTCCTCGAGGAGTACCCCATGACCGCCAGCGGGAAGATAATGAAGGTCAAGCTGAGGGAGATGGCCTCCAGCCTGTGGCCTGATGCCTGACGAGGGCGGACGAACGGGTCCGAGCGGGGGCGCATGGAAGCGCGTCGCCTGAGCCAGGACGGAGCGTTCGATGGGGCTGCGAAGGGCATCGAGCGGGGAAGGGGAACGCCCTGGGCCGTGAGGGGGATACGAACCCTTTTATGATTCCTGGCCATCTCCTTCGAAAGGCATGGAGCCTTCTACCCCCCTCACCTTCAATGACAAGGTCGCCGCCTTCCTGGCGGATGCCTCCACGGAGCTGAACGGTCAGCAGGGGCTGCGCGCGCTGGTGCGGGAGGAGGCGCGGCACCAGTGGCGGAGGGCGCTGCCGCCGTTGGCCTTGATGCTCCTGAGCGCAGTCCTGATCCTCCAATACCCGCGGGCGCTCCTGGGCTGGTTCATCGCCTGCCTTTTCCTCTATTCCTGGAACTTCATCTTCCTGCTCATCCCTTCGAGGGATGGAAACGGGCGGCCAAAGGGGATGGCGGGGGGCGGCTGGAAGCGGGGATGGAAGGCGATCGGGAAGCTGTTGAGCAAGCCCAAGCTGGCCGTGGAGATAGGGCTCACGCTCTTCCTGGGGCGGATGGTCCCCCTGACCATCGGGTTCACCCTCATCCTCGGGACGGGCCTGGCCGTACTGGTGTGCCTGCTGCTCAACGACTACACGGCGGTCGCCGGCCTGGCCCATCTGATCGCGCTCCAGGTCATCATGATCATCACCTTCTACGCCCTGGTCAATGCCCTCGAGCCCCAGTCCCAGGGGATCTCGGCCATCGCCCGTTCATGGAAACGGCGGATGGGGGAGGCGAAGGGGCGGGGGAGGCTCGCCTCCTTCCTGGTCAAGGCCGCCGCGGTGGGCATAGTGGTCGTTGTGGCGGTCCTTTTCATCGGGGCGATGGTGCTGCCGGGCTTCACCTTCCTGACCCTTCTCATGTCCCTCGAGGGCCTGAGCGCGTGGGACCTGCTCCTCCTGATAGGGCTCTTCGCCGAGCAGACCTGGCTGATGAGGAGCTTCCAGAGCATCATGAGCAGGCGGATGGCGCTGCAGCTCCTGAACGTGCGCATCGACAAGCTCGAGGAGCTCGTCGAGAGGGCCAACGGGCTCCTGGCGAGCGGTGAGGATGAACTGGAGAGGCTTTCCGCCCTCGACGCCCTCCTGAAGGAGTACCTTTCGATGATGGTCTATGACCTATACCGCCTCGATCTCCTCGGGCACCTCCCTATATATATCGTCGGGCCGCGCAAGAAGTACGCGCTGGACGAGCGGGTGCTCTCTCATTTTCCCGGCTGAGCGCCCCTCCCGTAAAGAATAATGACAAATAGCATGAGCCATATCCAGGCGTCCGAATGCCAAAGGCCGACATCGGGGACGTGCGCATCAACTACGAGGTGCATGGCGAGGGCGAACCGGTCGTCCTGATCACCGGGCTGGGAGGGGAGGTCGCCTTTTGGAAGAGGTACATTCCTTTTCTGAGCAGGGCGCATCAGCTGGTGGTGCTCGACAATCGGGGGGCCGGGGAGACGGAATATCCCTCGACGCTCTTCACCGTGGGCAACATGGCCGAGGACGTGGCCGGACTGATGCGCTTTCTAGGCTATGACCGCTATCATGTCCTGGGATGGTCCATGGGCGGCAACGTCGCCCAGCGGCTGGCGATCGACCACCCCGAGAGGGTGGGGGCGCTGGTGCTCATGTCCACCTATGCCCGCAGGCCGGAGCGCTCCGCCTTCGCCATAGACACCATGATCCGTACCGTGGACGAGGGGGCGTCCTTCGACACGCTCATGGAGCTCATGCAGTCGTGGTGCCTGCCGGAGGACTACTTCCGCAAGCTGGCGTTGGAGCGGCCCGCCCAACGGCGCTGCAACGGGAACGGCAAGCGGGCGGCGGAGGGGTTCCGCGCCCAGAAGCTGGCCTTGGACCTGTTCGACAGCCACGGGCATCTGGGGGCGATCGCCTCGCCCACGCTCATTGTCCATGGGACGGAGGACATCATGGTCGCCCCGCACTTCGCCCTCGAACTCCACGAGAGCATCAAGGGCTCGGAGCTGGAGTGGGTCCCTGGCGCCGGGCACATCATCCCCGCGGACAGGTGCTGCCATCGCGTCCTGGGCTTCCTGGGGCGCCATCCGCTCTAGGCTAGCCCGGGGATCGTTGTGACCATTCCCTGTTCCCCGAACACCGCCACCCGGCTTTCCGGTTTCTCATTCAGAAGGCAAAGCCCGAGTTCGTCGCCCACCCTCCTCCCGAACTCGACCACCTCGGCGTGGGAGGGCATGTTGTCCATGGTCATGCGGCGGCGGGAGTCCCCGACGAAGACGAAGCCCTTGGGCTCCACGAACAGGGGGGAGGCGATGCGGTCCAGGGCGGCGTACTCCTTCTCCCAGCCGAGGTTCCAGCCCTTGACCAGGGTATGCCTGACCACCGTGCGCGTGCCCAGCGAGGGCAGCAGCTCCAGCGTCCGCATGAGCCTCTCCCACCCGTCCGGGACGCGGGGGACGCATAGGGTCCGGTACACCTCCCTGTTGGGGGCGGCGACCGTCACGTAGAGCTGGGTAGGGAGGGGAGAAAGGGCCTCGAGCACCTCGGGGAACGTGCCATTGGTGACCAGGAAGGTCGTCATCCCGCGGCGATGGCACAGCCCTATGAGGTCCCCCAGGTACGGGTACATCGTGGGCTCCCCGGCAAGGGAGATGGCCACCTGCTTGGGCTCCTGGGCCTCCCTCCACATGGCGGGGGGGCAGCGGGGATCGCCCTTGAAGCCTGAGGCCAGCCGCCTCTGCCCCTCGATGCACGCGTCCAGCACCGTCTCCGGGTCTTGCCACCTGGCGACCTTGGACTCGAACCCCCGCACGCGCCAGCAGAACAGGCAGTTGTGCGTGCAGTCGTTCACCACCGGCGTCATCTGAAGGCAGCGGTGCGAACGGATGCCGTAGAAGTCCTGCTTGTAGCAGGTCCTTCCCCTGAGCAGGCTCTCCTTCATCCAATGGCAGAGCTTCACTGCGGCGTGGTCGCCGCACAGCCGGTAATGCTGCTTCTGCAGGATCTCCCTCAGGTCGTCCTTCATGCCCCATCCTCAGTACTCGAAGAGCGAGGCCTGCTTTCCCTTGGGCTCCGGCCTCCTCTCCTTTTTTTCCTCTTCTGGTGCCCTCTGCGGCGGGGACGCGGCAGCCTTCTCCCCGGTCGCCCTCGACCGTTCCGCCTCCTGCATCAGCTGCTTGACCTCCGCGGCGTCCACCTTCTTGTCGAGGAGGAAGGCCACCTCCTCTATTGTCAGGCGCATGGCGCCGATCATGGCCAGGCGGAACTCGCGATCGGCCCTGAAGAGTTCCGTCAGGTAGGGCAGGACATCCTGGGCGGAGCGGCGGGTGGAGGTGTGCGTATACGCCGATATCTTGTACGCTATGCCCTTCCTCATGGCACGGTAGGCCTTACTGCGGGACATCTTCATGATGTAGGAGGGAAAGCGGTACTGCACCCAGCCCCTGCTCGGTCTGGACTTGGCCGAGCATACCCCAACGATATTATGGTCGGTCGCATAGGCCCAGAGGCCGAAGTACTGGCGCCTTGTCGCCCTCGCCAGGAAGATATCCGCCCTCGACAGGTGCTCGTACGCCCGCCAGAGGTCCTCAGGGTCCCTGTACTCCAGCGGGACGTTCTCGTCGAGCCACATCATGACCTGTTCGGGGGGCTCGTCCACGTTCATCTGGGTGCGGCGGGCCCTGGTGGAATCGCCCTCGTGCAGAACGTCCCGCATGAGGTCGTACATGCTTTTGACCGACATCCTGCTCTCCAGGACGAAGGCGTCATCCTCGCCCATCTCCATGTTTCCTTCGGCCACGGCCTGGAGGTCCCTAATAGCGGCGCGCATGTCCCCGTTGGAGTTCTCGATGATGGTCTCGAAGACCCTCTGGGGAACCTCCAGCCCCTGGTCGAGCGCTATCCTGCGAAGGACGTTGCGCATTGTCCCCGCCTGCACCCTGGAGAGCTTGAGCTGAAGCGTGCCGTTCTTGATGGCTGCGCTCTTGCGACTCAGCTCGTAGAAGTCGTTGACGATCAGGACGACCGGCTGCTGGGTGTTCGCCACCAGCTCGGCGATGGCCGGTATCCCGCCCGAATCCTCCCGGCCGAAGATGTTGTCCGCCTCGTCCAGCACGATGAGCTTCCGGCGCCCGTCCTTGCTGGACAGGAACTCCCCTTCGTCGGTGAACGTTTCCGAACGAGAGCCGCGGAGGGCCACCCTCTTGATGGCATCGGCGTTCCTCTGGTCCGAGGCGTTCATCTCCACCAGCCCCCAGTTGAACTCGTTGGCCAGGGCCAGGGCCGCACTGGTCTTTCCCACGCCCGGGGGGCCCATCAGCACCACCGCCCTGCGCTCAGGGCGGCCCTCCTCCCAGGAAAGGGCCCACTGGCGGAGCTCGTTGATCACCTTGGGGTTGCCCACCACGTCCGCCAGCCTTTTCGGGCGGTAGAGCTCTGTCCAATCGTCAGCCATCACGTCTCACAATGGCCCCTCGGCTTATAAAAGTAAGGCGTAAAAAAAAAAGGAAGGGGGAGGGCCTGGGCCCTCGTTTTATACCCTGTTCCGCTGACGGAGGAACAGGAACGCTCCCACACCTATCACGGCCAGCACCGCTATCACGATCACGATGATGACCGCTGTGTCCATTCCGGCATCGGGCGTGGCGGAGACGGGATCGCTCCCAGGTCCCTCGCCCGCGGGGTTGACGGCCGTTACATAATAGAAGTATTCCACGCCGTTCTCCAGGCCGGTGTCCCGGAAGGAGGTCTTGTCACCGTCCACGGAGGCGATGAGCTGGTACACCCCGGTGGCGTTCCTGCGATAGATGTTGTACTTCAGGATGGCCGCTCCGCCGTTGTCCGGTTCCTCCCAATCGAGAACGATCGCTCCGTCCCGGCCAGAGGCCTTCACATCGGGGGCCCCGGGAAGGACGCAGGGCGTTCCGGCAACCTCGTCCGAATAGGGGCTGGTACCCTCCGAGCTCACCGCCTTCACCCGGTAATAGAACGTGACGCCATTGGTCAGCCCCATATCGGTGTAGGTGGTCACATTGGCATCGACCGAGCCCAATAGACGGTAAGGCCCTCCGCTGACGTTGGAACGGTAGATGCGGTATTCGGTGATGTTGGTTCCACCATCGTTGATCGGGCGCTCCCATGAAAGCTCAAGGAAGCGGTCCTCGGAATTCACGGTCAGATTGGTTGGGGCGGAAGGAACGGAGACCACCGTGGTGTACCTCAGGTCCTTGCTCTCCGGGTCGAAGTAGCTGACATGGGCCCGCCCCTGCCGGTCCATGACCATTGAGATACTGTCGCCACAGAGATCGACATCGACCTTCTGGAACATCCAGATGCCGCTCCTCCTCTCCGCGTAGTTCAGGCTTCCGCTTCCTGAGCTTTCCACATAGGCGATGTGCTCGTCCTCATCGGCGTCAACGCTGATGACGCTGTCGACGCCAGCGATCCCCTCGGATGCGATCACGGTCGCGTTGTTCCATTTGCCCCCTGTGTTGTTGATATATTTCAGCAGGGTCAATATCTCATTGTAGTAGGTGACGTAGGACCGGTCCTGCCCATCGATGAACAAGGAGACCCCTCCGCCGAGTTCGTTGTTGGGGTCCAATAGGGTGATGTTCCATGCCGTGCCGTTCTGTTCGGCATAGGCAAGGCCGTCATCGCGGTAGTAGGCGACATGCGGCACTCCCTGAGAATCCAGGGCCAGGGACACCCTCCCGCTCACTCTCCCGGAGTCATCAATCAGATCGGGGTCCCAGAAACCTCCTGCGTTGGTCGTGTACATGAGATCCTTCTCTCTCTGGTTCAAATAGGCGACGTGGACCGAATCGTTGGCATCGATGGCCAACGAGCTGTACATCCCGCTGTTTCCGGACTGTTCCAAGAGGACCGGTATGCTCCAGTTGCCACCAACGTTGTTGATGTACTTCAGGACCCTCTGGCCGGTGGCGTCGTAGTAGCTGATGTGGACCCACCCCTTCGAGTCCAAGGCCAGGGAGGGGTTCATTCCGACCATGGGGGAGGAGTTGTCGGCCGTCACCACGGTCCAGCCATTCACGTTGTTGGCATAGCACAGCTGCCCGTAGGTGACGTTGTTCACCTCATAGTCGTCAAAGAACGCTATGTGCACGTTGCCCTCGGAGTCCACCGCGATCGAGCTTACCTTATCGAATTCCCCGCCCTCGTCCACGACCTCGCTCACCCACCTTGCCTCTGCGTTGGTCATATAAGAGAGCGCGTTGGATACGCCGATCGGTTTCAGATAGATCACGTGCTGCTTATCGTTCAGGTCGGACACTATGGAGCTGCATAGTCCGCAATTGGTGTCCAGGATGGATAGGTGCCACCCCCCGTCGTTCAATGCGTAGTTGAGGTTCGAATTTGCGTAATAGGTGAGGTGCACCCGGTCGTACGAATCGACGTCCATAGAGACCCACGATACGGTGTGGGTGCTGTTGTCGACCACCTCCGTCCTCCAATCATTGGCACCGTCCCTTACTGCGAACTTCAATTCCTTTGACTGGCTGGAATACGCTATGCAGACCCTGGTGCCAATGATGTCTATGTCGACCCCAGGAGAGATGCCTGTGGCATTATCGATTTCCTCAGTTAACCAGACATCATTATTGCGGTAGGCGTGATTGACCTTTCCGTTCTGACCAACGTACGCCGCATGGAGCTGCCCCTCATCGGAGATCGTCAATGCGGTGGCGTAGACATCGAAGGTATCAACAACGGTAATGTTCCAGCTCCCATCGATATTGTTGGCGTACATCAATTGATCGTCGATATCGTCCAGATAGATGATGTGCGCGTTCCCGGCACGGTCCAACACCAAGGAATTGAACTTGCCCACATTGCCATCGTCACCGACGGTGGTGACCGTCCAGCCATTCGCGGCCTTGATCGCATACTGAAGGCAGTTGTTGCTATAGTCAAAGTAGGTGATGTGGGCTCTGCCATCGTCGTCCACCGCGATGGAGCTGTACTGGCCTACAATTCCCTCATTAGCAACGACCTCCTCGATCCATTTCCCCCCAGCGTTCGTGGCGAACATGAGGTTCTTTTCATTGTTGTCAAAATAGCTCACATACAGGTTCCCATCATCATCGATCGCCTGGCTGATGACGTTCTTCGCGTCCGAGGTTTGGTCTATGATGCCTTTGGTCCAAGAGGTCTCATCCAAGATGGGAGGATCGATGGCGCTCGCGCCGCCAACGAACAGCAGACCCATGAACAAAGGCACCACCAGTAACCAAGCTACCGCTGATGCTCTCAGCTTCATCTTTTGCATCCCAAATCCCTCCTTCTGTAAAGCAGGTTGGGAAATATAGTGCGTTTGATATATTTGAATTGAATGCTGCGATCCACATATTATTATATTATATTTCAATATAAATCAACAGAAGCTACATTATTTATTATATCTAATTACGTTTCTAACTATTTTTGTTAATCTTTATGCGTTATAATATTTTTAATGAAGGAATGATAATAATCGGTTTAACCTATCATATAAATATTTTTTGTATTCTGATAAAATTACTACTAAAGGCGGGATTTTAATCAATATTTCTTTTTTACGGTTTGAATTTATTTCATGTTGATAGTATGGTTTTATAAGGATACAGGTTTAATTCGTTCCAGGGGATTAAATGGGATTCTTCGACAGGTTTAAGAAAAAGGGATCGTGGGTCGCTGACCCGAATCTAAAGACTATAGCGGAGAGCGTGGCCGGGAACGAGGACCTCAAGACCTTTATGGCCGCGCTGAAGGAGGCTGGCATGGTGGACCTTCTGGGCAAGAAGGGGCCGTACACCGTTTTCGTTCCGAACCAGTCGGCCTTCATCGACCTCCCCGAGGGGACGTTGGACGGGCTGCTCAAGGACAAGGTCAAGCTAAAGGCTGTCCTCTCCCACCACATGGTGGAAGGTGCCCTGTCCTACGAGGACCTGATGGCCAAGGCCACCGTGACGGCAATGGACCAGAAGGCGATCGCCGTGGACCCTAAGGGATTACTGAAGGTCGGCGGGGCCAAGATCATCCACGGCAACATAAAGTGCCGCAATGGGTTCATCCACATCGTGGACAAGGTTCTGCTTCCGTAAAAAACGAAAAGGCAGGGGCGATGCCCCTGCACTCCAATAATTTTTCAAGGAGCGGTCGGCGCCCCTACCTTGGTCCCTGGGATCACTGGCGCGGTGAACGTCCTGGCCGCGCATTCCGCGTCAACCTGCATCAGCAGGCTCACATTATCGCCGGCCCTCTTCAATTTCCTCGCGAGGGTGATGGAATTGTCCTCCTCCTCCACCTGTTCTGCCACATACCACTGCAGGAAGTTATTGAACATGTGGTCCTTCTCCTTTATCGCCAGGTCCACCAGCTTGTGTATCCGACCTGTCACCTTCACCTCATGGTCATAGGCATCGGAAAAGACCTCGGCTGCGGACTTCCATTCGGTCTTCGGCGCCTCGATGGCGGCTAGGGTTACCTTTCCATCCCGAAGGTTGATGAATTGCATCATTCCTTCGGCGTGCGCAAGCTCTTCCTGGACCTGTACGTTCATCCAATTGGCCATCCCCGGCAGGTCCACGGAATGCAGGTACATTTCCATGGACTTGTAGAGATAGGCAGAGTACAGTTCCGCATTTATCTGGTCGTTCAATGATTTCTCTATGCTAGCCTTCATTTTGGATCACTGCGAGTAGTATGGTAGCACCCAGATTATAAAAGATACAGTATTTGGACCGGTGGAGCGAAGCGATCCTCTCCGCGTTTGAACGGGTTCTTTTGTTATTTGCTTAATTTATTTTAGCTTATAACAATACATGCTAATTTGATTTATGTGAGCCCTATAATTCATTATTTCCCTGGCGATCTTCGGCCGATCCTTCTTTCTCTTCATATAGATCGCATAGCTCGTTCAGGAATTGGTCGTAAGTCCGGCGGAACTTTAGCCTATAGAGCCTGTCCCTCGTCGTCTCGGTGATCTGTATTGTCGTCTTCCCCTCATTCATGCCCTTCACCATAGTACTATTGATATTCATATCATGATTAATTTTATTTATATAACTATTTTACTTATTGATAATTGTTATATACATTCTATAGTTTTAATTATCATTGATGATAACGATTATTTTATAAATTTTGATAGTCTATTGTACAGATGAATTCAAATTAGTATGCGACGGACTCCCTAATATCAACTAAAGAACGAGAAAAAAACCGCTTTTTCCCCTTCCCTCATGGCAGAAAAGAGAATTCGTGATAATATACAATTGTTAATAAGCGTTCGCCTCGATGTACCTCGATGTATTAACTAATCATCGTTAATGGTGGACCTAAATGCGACGCGCCTTCAAAGAACGATACCCGTACGATACGGATAACAAACAAGACCGTTCAGGAGGAGGACCGCACCTCGATCTATGGGTTGTCTCGGTGAGTGACGGTACCTGTCCCCAGCGATCCGCTGGATGTGGTTTTTATATTGAAGTAGGGACGGTGACTGGGGAAGATCTGAATAGGGAAGGTTCGAGCGGGGATAATAAAAAAATAGGTTTAGAGTGGCCGTTAGGCCACTGTGAATGGTTTGGTGGGCTTATCCTTTCACCAACAGCGGCAGCACCTGCTTCCCTTTCATGACCAGGAACAGGACGCCCGCGGCCATGTAGAAGGACAGCAGCGAGTAGATCATCCATAGCCATCCTACAGCGCTCAGCAGGTCCTCGCCGTGATAGAACAGGGCCGTCACGAAGAAGGCGATCGCGGCGACGATCAGCACTATCGGCAAGAACCTCACGGGCTGGTTGAACGACAGGACCGCGTCGATCAGGATCACTATGCCCATGAAGATCAGGGCCATCATCGCGTTGTCCCCACCGGCCGTGTGTATCCCGACGAACGCCAGGAAGAACAGCCCCAGCGGTGCGAAGATAGCGGTCCCGAGCACGTTCTCGTTGAGGAACGCCGCAACCGCTGCAAGCAGGGTTACGATCCCACACGGGATGGCGACAGCGGCGACCAAACTCGCGTCACTTATCTCCAAACCAAGGCCGGCGACAGCCCAAGTGAACATGGCAATGGCGATGAGCCCTACCACGTCGGCCATAGCGACCTTTATGTGTACATTACTTTCTTCTGCCATTTTCTATCTCTCCTTTTGGTTTATGGACGTAAAGAAAGGATGAGGTCTCCCCCAGCTGCGGACATCCGAGATGTAATCTGCGGTAGATATCGAAGCTGGACGGAATCTCTCCCATTGCGATCCCCTCTGTCCCTTCCGATTTGTCCCCAATGGATTGAGTCATCAATCCTATTACTGGTATCGCTGGGAGATGATAATATATACTTTATTAATTAAGGACCGTTAAGTGAACGTCCCATCATAAGCAGGGACCAGAATCGGCCATATCAGGGAATTTCTATTGAAAATCGAGTAATGTATATATAATAAGAAATACTTCTATTATATCCTTAAAAAATAAGCCAGAATGGCCTTTCTGTTTTTCCATTCCTCTTGGTCCGTCCTTGAAATCATTTACAAAGGAAGGCGGTCAACATATCGCGAGGGCGTCAGAGGATCCATGGTGAATCTCGTATTTGACCATAGACCTCCAAGATTCCCTGCCCTTGATGGCAGGTTCAGGCCTCGGAAAGTAGTATCATCGGTGTTTGAATGTTGAAAATAGCACTTAGATACCGTTTACGTATTGATGAAGACCGTATGGAATAAAATTCGATGAATTGATATGCAGACGCCTGCTCATTGGTCATGGCTGGCCATTTTGTCACCCACTGGCAACGATTGCGGCTTTGAATGCTTGGGGTTCCTGGTCCTCTCCGCGATCCTTGACTGAACCTCATTGAATGTTTCCACACTTACCACGGCCTCATGCCCCGAGGGCACCACCACATCATCCCACCGTAGGAAGCCGGCGTACACAGGGTTGTGCAGGATGCGACTGATGGACCATACCGTCCACTGGCCGCCAGTGCCTGTGGTCACATCCATCCCGTTCAATTCCCAGGCGATCATCCCCATCGATCGCCCGGAAAGATATCGGTCATAGATGAATCGCACCGTTGCCGCTTCCGACCCCTCTTGGAGCAGTTTGCCGTCCTTAAGTCTGTATCCGAAGGGGACCCTGAAACCCAGTGGCCCCTGTCCAGACTCGGCCTTCTGCCTCATCCCCATGTAGGTGCGCTCGCCTATCTGCTCGCTCTCCAATTGCGCTATCCTTTGGATTATGTCGACTACGAACCTGCCCACCGCATTGGAGGTGTCCAGGGACTCGCTCATGGAACTGAACTTCTTTCCCCACCTTTCCAGGTCCTCCATCATGCCCATGAAGTTCTTCGAGTTGCGGTGGATGCGGTCCATCTTCATGACCAGGACGATGTCCCATTTTTCCCTTTCCTCCATCATCCGCCGGTACGCAGGCCTTCTGATGCTGCGACCGGAATGCCCATCGTCCACATACCGTTCCACGATGTCCCATCCCTGGGCATCGCAATATGCCTCCAGTCTTTCCATCTGAGCCGACAGGGAATAGCCTTCCTTGGCCTGGTCCTCTGTCGATACCCGGGTGTATAGGGCCACTCTAGGCATGGGCCTCGCTCCGGAAGAGGGTCTTGGCTGGTATCCGCCTCTGCTTCCGCCTGGACTTCATCCGGAGAGCGATCAGCCCCTGGACCTCCTCGAAGAGGGCGGGCTCGATGACCTTCAAGTGGGGGGCCTCCTGCTCGATGCCATCCCAGACAAGTTTGCCGAGATAGATGTGATTGGCCAGGATGCCGTGGATGGTGGTCCTCTGCCAGACACCTCCGTTCTTGGTCGGGACGCCTTCCACGTTCAATGCCTCGGCGATCTGCCCGGGCGAGCACAGGCCCGCGGCCATTGTGAATATCCGTTCAACGATCAATATCTCATCGGGGTCCTTGACCAGACCGGCTTCGGTATATACATAGCCGTAGGGGGGCGGGCATCCCAGATGCCCTTTGCCCTCGAGGGCCTTCTGGGTCATGCCCACCTTGACCCTCTCCCCGATCTGTTCGCTCTCCAGCTGGGCGATGCGCTGGATGGTGTCCATCACGAACCTGCCTATTGCGGTCGTGGTGTCGAAGTTCTCCTGGGTAGAGTTGAACTCCTTGTTCCAGGAACGGAGAAAGTCCATCATCAAAGTGAAGTTACGGCTGTTGCGGTGGATGCGGTCCATCTTGAGGACCACTATGACATCCCATCTGTCCAGCTCATGCATCATCCTTTTGTATTCGGGTCTTTCGGCGCTTCGGCCGCTGTACCCGTCGTCCACATACTCGCCGACCACGGTCCAACCTCTGGCCGTGCAATAGGAACGAAGGCGTTTGAGCTGCGCGGCTATGCTGTACCCCTCCCTGGCCTGATCCTCTGTGGACACTCTGGCATAGATCGCCGCTCGCAACCCTTCTCCGTCTGACATTTGACCGCTGATCAATTACATGATTAGTGTATTTTATATTTAATAGCAGACGTTTGTCTGACGAATACCGTTAGCCGATGAGTAACGAAATAATTTATTAAATGCTATATCACTATTTTTTATGCTCATAAAGTAATTGACTATAAATTTATAGCATAAATGGATTTTGTATCGGTTGCTTTGGTAGGTGAGGAGTTTTTGTAAAGTTATTTGCTATATTAGTAATTCTGATTAAGTAATAAGATTGTATTTTTATGATTCATTGAATTATTATACACTATATTAATATTTTAATATACTATATATTAATTGAATTGCGTACCAACCTCCGGGCGTCTATTCCACAGTCCAATCACAGACCAGGGGGTGGTTGATATATATTTGATATAAATTATTAATAACCACATTCGAAATAATTATTTGATAGCTCTAGCCTTTATCACACATGGCCAAGGTCGAAGGCATCTCAGGCCTTACCAAGCTGTTCAGGGAATCGTTGAACGATGTCGATGAGGGGAGCCACGTACTTTTCATCGGCTCTGAGGCGGTCTGTCCCCCTTTCGCAAGCCTGTTAGCATATGCGGTCCGGGACCACGACCTGCACTTCGGTTTCTGTCCCAAGGCCATCTGGGAGAGAAGTCGGGTGATGAGCTGGGTCGACGGGGCCGGCTTTCAGATCGGCAAGGGGCAGTTCGAGCCCGGAGAGGCGGATGTCATGGTGCTGCTAGGCGGTCTGGCCATGCCCAAGTTCGGATGCCCTGTCGAGGATGTCAAGGCGCTCCTGTCCCAGGTCCCTAGGTGCAAGTTGGTGATTGGAATGGGGTTCATGGACGTCTTCCGAAGGGCTGGATGGGACAAGGTCATCCCTTTCGATGTCCTCATCGACTGCTACATGTCCGCGGACATCGTCTGAATTGGATCCCGTCGGTCCTTACGGAACCTTGCGACCCCCTGGCATCCCAGGGGGCGGTGAGCAGGGCTGCCTTCCAATACCCTCACTTGAACCAATAGGGCCTGGGTTCGGAGGACATGTGGTTGACTATCATCCGCTTCTTCATGAAGAGGGTGATCCGTCGGTTGGTGCTCGCGATCCCGCTGCACTTCCATCCCTGGAAAAGCTCCCCACAGTTCACGGTCCGCCCATGCTCGTTGATCCAGACGTTCCCTGCCTCCAGCCTTCGGGCGATGCTCTCGCCTTTCTGCGGGTCGCTGGTCCAGACGGTCGCGCCCAGGCCGTAGTCGCTGTCGTTCGCCAGCCTGATGGCCTCCTCTTCGTCCTTGACGACCCGGATCGGCAGCACCGGCCCGAAGGTCTCCTCGCGAATGATCTCCAGGGAATCGTCGAAGACCCTGAGGACCGTGGGTTCGAAGAAGTAGCCCAGCCCTGGAAGGCTTTCCCCGCCGGTGAGAAGCTCACAACCAGCCTGGACCGCCCTGTGCACCTTCTCATGGACCTTTGCCCGGGCCTCCTCCCTGATGAGCGGCCCTATCTGATGCTCCACATCGATCCTGGCTACCACCTTGAGCAATTCCTGGATGAACTGCTCCGCAACGCTCTCCACCACATACAGGCGCTTGACGCGGATGCAGACCTGCCCTCCATGGGAGAACGCGCCGCTGGCCACACCCCTGGCCGCCGCAGGCACGTTCACGTCCGAGCAGACGATGCCGGGATCGTTGCCGGAGAGTTCCAGGACCATCGGCTTGATACCAGCGTTCCTGGTTATGTCGAGGCCCGTGCTCCGCCCGCCTGTGAACACCAGGGCGTCGAAGGGCGCCGCCACAATGGCCCTGCCGATGTCCGCCCCTCCGATGAGCACCTGGAACAGGTCCTCGGGCATGCTGGTGCGCCCGAACGCCTCCTTGATCTTGAGCCCTGTCATGGTGGTAAGCTCGGAGGGCTTGAACACCACGGCGTTCCCGGCCATGAGGGCCGGGATGAGCGTGATCATCGTCTGCCAGAAGGGATAGTTCCAGATGCCTATGTGGCCAATGACGCCGTGCGGGACCAGGTTGACCGTCGCCTTGGTGTGCGGCCAGGCCGCCTGGTCCAGGGGGAACTCGTAATCGTTGATCGCCCTGGCCTCGGCAGCGTAATGGTCGAACCCCTTGATCACGCCGTTGTACGTGCCAATGACGTCGTTCCTGGGGAAGCCGCCCTCGAGCGTTTCCGTGGCGATCAGGTCATCCTTCATTGCCAATAGGGCGGATTGCAGCTCCATGACAGCGGCCAATCTTTCCTCCTTGTCCCATCCGGACATCCACTTTTGTTGGGCCTTACGGCCGTTATGAAGAGCGACCATAACGTCGTCGGGGGCGCTCGGGACGAACTCTTTGATCACCTGCCCCGTGCGGGGATTGATGGAACGGACTACCATGAGAATACTATTCGCGTTCGGGCTTTTAGGGTTGTTGCCCCAGGACCGCGTCGGGGTTTGGTCATCTCAGCAGGGCGTCGGCCAGTCCCTCGGCCCATCCCTCGGCCTTCTGGACCTCCCCATCCAAGAGCTGGTACGTTCCACTTTCGTGCTTGACGTATGAAAGAAGATGCGGGCATGCGATCTCGAAGCCCATCTTCTTCAGTCTGGATTCCATTGCCCTGTTGGCGTTGCCGCTCAGGAGGGACCTCAGCTGCGTGTCGAAGCTCGCCGCCTTCTTGCCCCTGAGCCCCTCGCCCTTCAGCCCGTTCAGGAAACCGGTGATGCCCTGGGTGGGCGCCCATGCCATCGTGGGGGTTCCGACGATCAGAGCGTCATAATCCTCCACCCGGATGTGCTTCGCATCCTCTACCGGGAGGGAGGCCACCTCCAGCCCTTTCCCTCGGAGGGCGGCGGCGATCGCCTCGGCGACCTTGGCGGTCGTCTTGGCCGAAGAAACGGAATCATAGACCAACGCTACCTTCGTGCCATTCCCTTCCTATACGACCTTACGGCCTTGGACCATATATAGCTTCCTTATACCGCCGAGTACCGCTAAGAGAACCATCAAAAAAAAACAAAAGAGGTTGGAAAGGGGTTTGGACTACTTCCGCCGGACGATGAGCACCGCAGCGACCACGACCACAACGATCACGGCCACCAGGATTATCCCGAGATAGGGCGGGTCGGTGAAGAACCCCAACACCCCGTCATCCTCCTCGAGCTCGCCCTGGCGCTCCGCTATCTCGTTGATGTTCTCCTCGACGACGTCCGGGTCGGAGGATGCCATGGTGGTCATGTCCTCGTCGATCATCCCACCGACGGTCTCATTCAGCTCTCCCGCGTCCATTTTGAACGCGGCCATGAAGCCGGCGTCAGAGGAGTAGTAGAAGGCGAACGGTATGCCTTCCCCGCCCATCATCACCTTGATCTCATAGACATCGGTGATGTCGTAGAGGTCCTCGAAGTAGTCGGTACAGTTGAACCACAGGTCGATCTCGTCAGAGGTGAACGGCCCTATGACCCCCTTGTCGATCGGGGAGCCCTCATCGCCTTCGATATCCTCGAACACGATCGGGAAGCCCGTTATGCCGGTCTCCTCGACGAACTCGTCATTGAAGATCTCGTCCTCCACATCATCTGGCAGCCCCTGCACGTCCAGGTAGCCGGTCAGGTTGCCGCTCAGGGAGGCGGTGAAGTTCGACCACCAGGTGTCGTTGACGCTCATCGAGAAGTCCCAGATGTTCAGGCAGGGGTCGAAGGTGAGGTCCAGGTCCAGATCGACCTTCAGCTCCGCGTGCACATCGTAGTTCTCGTACCAGTAGGTCGTATTCGTGAACTCAATGTCCTCCTGGGGGATGTTCTCTCCCACAAGGTCCGCGGTGCCCAGGAGCTTGGCGCTGAGGGAAACGGCCTCGATGGCCATCGTCTCCTTGTCATAGGTGATCTCCACGTTGACCACCAGGGTCACCTCCGCTCCAGCCTCGAGGGAGATCGTCATGTTCTCGGTCTCGATCTCGTCCCCTAGGTGGTATGTGCCCGCCACCGGCATGCTGGCGGTCACGGACAGGGCGGCATCCAATGTAACCATGGAGGCCAGGTCCATGTCCATGACGTAGCTGTCATCGGTCACATCCGTGACCTCGAACAGCATCCAGAACTCGGACCCACCATCCGCGCTCAGCTCATTGACCGATTGTACTTCATCCACCATCTCCAAGAGGTCGGTCAGATTGGCCATAAGGTCGCCCAGGTCCTCTCCGAAGTCCACCTCGACCCCGTACCCCCATCTGTCCCTCTCGTTCCACTCTGGTGCCTCAGCCGTCGGAGCGGAGGCGAACGCGGGGACCGCCAGGGAGCACAGGAGGAGCGCGAACAGCAGAGAGCTGAACAATGCGCTAACTATCTTCTTCATGCTTCATCCCTTCTTAACGGTCGGTTGGTAAGCGATTTGTTTTGAATTGAACATTTCACTATTAATATCATTGCGCTTCGAATTATCAAGGCCTTGTTGCAAAATTCAACCTGACACTTTGCCAACGCCAAATAATTGAATTATAATTGTTTTATATTGTTACCAATATTGATTACAAAATATTTAAGTGTGGTCCAATCCATTCGCCAGCTGCT
>Ga0228535_1000993_pt1 | contig 56808 bp, 50 predicted proteins | sample SJ1metagenome_FD_168457 | JGI IMG/M metagenome (GOLD analysis project Ga0228535, IMG submission 168457) | Enriched culture of PCE-dechlorinating microbial communities from Ithaca, New York, USA - SJ1 | ecosystem: Engineered > Modeled > Simulated communities (microbial... > Unclassified | place...
GAGTCGTACGAAAAGGCCCTGCTGGCCCGGCCCGACATGGCCGAGGCCCACTACAACCTGGGGACGGTCTTGCAGGACCAGTGCCGGATGGGGGAGGCGGTCGCCCGCTACCGCAGGGCACTGGAGCTGAAGCCCGACCATGCGGTGGCCCACAGCAACCTGCTCATGAACCTCCAGTACGACCCGGAGGTCACCCCGGAGGAGGTCCTGGAGGAGTCCCGGGCCTGGGAGCGGCGGCAACTTGTCGGGATCCGGCTGATGTCCCCTCCGGCCAACGAACCGGACCCTGAGCGCGCGCTCCGGATAGGCTACGTATCCGGCGACCTGCGCCGCCATCCGGTCGGCTACTTCCTGGACGGGGTCCTGGACTGCCACGACCGGGAGCGGTTCCAGGTCTACTGTTACGCAAACCAGAGCTTCGGCGACGACCTGACGGAGCGGCTGCGGGGCAATGCCAATGCCGGCCACTGGCGGGAGATCTTCGGACAGAACGACGACGCGGTGGCCTGCCTGATCCGGGAAGACCGCATCGATATCCTGATCGACCTGGCGGGCCATACCGCCAGGAACCGGCTGGCCGTGTTCGGCCGGAAGCCGGCCCCGGTCCAGGCCACCTGGGCGGGTTACGTGGGCACCACCGGCCTTTCCGCCATGGACTGCCTGATCACGGACCCGCAGGAGACGCCGGAAGGGACCGAGGGGTGGTACCTGGAGAGGCTGGTTAGGCTGCCGGACTGCTATGTCTGCTATTCGCCGCCCGGGTACGCTCCGCCGGTCGCCCCGCTTCCGGCTCTGAGGAACGGTCATATCACCTTCGGCTGCTTCAACAACCTGGCCAAGCTCAACCCCCGCGTGACGGCCCTCTGGAGCCGCATCCTCAGGGAGGTCCCCGATGCCGGACTGCTGCTGGTCACCAAGGCCCTGGGCGACCCGGCCGTGCGCGAGCGCTGTCTGGAGGCGTTCGCCCGGGGTGGAGTGGCCGAACGGGTCTCCCTGTGCAGCATGCTCCCCCACGCGGAGCTGCTGGCCCGCTACGGTGAGGTGGACGTCGCACTGGACCCGTTCCCCTACTCCGGCGGGCTCACCACCCTGGAAGGGCTCTGGATGGGGGTCCCGGCCATCACCCTGGGAGGCGACAGGTTTGCCTCCCGCCACACCCTGAGCCACCTGACGGCCGCCGGATTGCCGGAGTTCATCGTTCCGGACGAGGACGCCTACCTGGCCCGGGCGGCTGAACTGGCCAAAGCCCCCGAGCGGCTGGCGTCGCTGCGCGCAGGTCTGCGGGAGCGGATGGCCGCATCTCCGCTGTGCGACTGCCGTCGCTTCACCCGCAACCTGGAAAACGCCTTCCGGACCATGTGGCGGGAATGGTGCGCGGCGAGATAGCTACTATTTAATCCCTTTCCCGTTCAGGAACGGCCCATACTCCCGGTCCACCCCCTGTATGTGCCCGGTCAGCCAGTCCTTGAGAAAATTCATCACCGTCTGGCTGAGCGGCACGCTTCCCTCCAGGTACCCCTTCTGAAAATCCAGCACGGTCATGGTGAGATGGTTGTGCTCCCGCTTGTGCTTCTCGTAGAGGGGGTAGCCGTGGGCCTTCATGAGCCGCTCCTCGGCCGCGAAGTGAGCCCTGGTGTAACTGATGAGACCGTTCAGCACCGAGCCGATCACCTGCTTTCCCTGACCCTCCTTCATGGCGTCATGCAGCTTATTGATCAGGTTGACCAATTCCTGGTGCTCCCTGTCAAACTGGCTTACCTTCACGCTCAATCCCTCGTTCCACGTCAAAAGCGCCATGACCTCTCTCCTGCCGGTGTGATGGATTCAATACCCTTTTCGTTTCGGCGCGGCAGGGGGATAACTTGAGGGAAAAAGGGGATACGAAGCTTGACGGTCACGGTCCGCCGGACCCTTCGCCCAGCGGAACCTCGAAGGTCCTGTTACGGAAGGAAAAGCTCACCCGGTCCCGTGATATCTTTTCAACCCGTGCGCCATCGACCGTCGAGCCCTCGGTGACCGACTGGCCGTTGACCACGGCAAAATGAACCTGGCCGTCGCCCTGCCAGGCGATCCCGGTCACGTTCAGCCTGGGAGGAGAGGAAGCCGTAGCGGGACGGGCGGGCGCGGGCTCAGCCGGGCGCGGGGCGGCTGTCTGCCGCGGTGCCCTGCGCGGCTCCGCCCGGAGGGGAACCGCCGCGGCGTCGGGATCCTCCCCGTCCAGAGCGGGGACCTCCCGCACCTCCCGGGGAGGCGCCAGAGAGACCACGGCAGGCCGCGGCCCGGCCGGCGCGGACGGTTGGACAACCGTCTCGCGCGGAGCCTCCGGAGCAGGAGGCGTCACTGGAGTGGAAAGCCGCGCTGCGTCCGGGCGGCCGTCGACTTCAACGATCGGGGATGCGGGTTGCCGCCGGCCACTTCCCCGTTCCGTCAGCCAGTAGGTGGACACGCCCGACACCAGGGCCACTGCCGCGAGCGCGGCCATGGTCGGCCAGCGGCGCTTCTCCACCGGCAGGCCGGGTCCGCCGCCGACCCATTCCATGTCGTGGGCCAGGTCCCTGCGGACCGCCTTCTGCTCCTCCAGCCTCTTCAACGCCTTCAGTATGGAGCTCATCGGGAACGTCCCTTTCTCCCCTTCTCCAGCCGGGGCACGGCGAAATCACCCGCGTCACGATAGAGGAGCAGCAGGGTCAGCGCACCCAACCTGCCGTCGGAAGGTATGCCGCGGCTTTTCTGGAAGGACTTCAGGGAAGCCTCAAGCGAGGAATACGAGCCGCTGTTCTTTCCTGATGAGGGAAAACCGTTCTGTTTCAGCAACCGCCGGACCTCTCGCATATCCCGCTCGTCCGCACGACGGGACAGGATGAACGGGATGTCCAGGTAATTCCTCCAGACCAGGTAGCACCTTCCATTCCAGATGGAGCCCAGCCTCTTCCTGGTCAGGGTCTCATCTCCCCCTAGCGGCGGAGACACCCGCACCACTTCGTTGTCGATCCCGATCAGGGCCAGGTAGCGGTCCCCCTGCACGCCCGGAAGCTTCACCTCCAGCATGACCGGGACACCCAGGTACCTCAGGAGATCGAGGTTGGTGCGTACCGAGTCGACACGCAGGTCCGCACCCTGCGCCAGCGTCCGCAAGCCCTCCAAGCCACCCTCCCCAGGGGGAGGAAGCGGCCCCGCAGCCCCCCAAAGCCGCGCCAGCACCGTCAATGCCTGCCTGCCATTCTCAGCCTCGGATGTCCGGGTCGGATCCGGCGTTACGGAATCGGCCGATACCGTCGCCGGGACGGTTTTCCGGGCACGGGGTGATGTGTCGGCGTCCACTATCCGGTCTCTCTGGTAGAGATAGAAACCACCCGCGAGACAGAGGAAGGCAATCACCGCAAGGACAGGCCCGAGCCGGCGCAGGGGACGCGCGCCCGTCCGCTCGCGACGGATCTCGCGGATGGCGGTGGACACGGTTGCCGAGGAGATCCGGCGCCGGCCGTCTCCGAAGGCGACCAGAAGCGACCTGTCGCAGACCATGTTGACCGGCCTGGGCAATCCCGCTGAAAAACGGTAGATTTTCCCCAGCGCCGGCCGGGTGAACCGGGCTGCGAAGCGGCTGCCGGCGATTTCGAGCCGGTGTTCGATATAGGCCCGGGTATCGGTGAAATCCATGGGTTTCAGGTGATAGCGGACCGCAATGCGCTGGGAGAGCTGCCGGAGATCCGCCCGCTCCAGGAGCGCGCCCAGCTCCGGCTGTCCGGCCAGCACGATCTGGATCAGCTTGGAGGTCTCGGTCTCCAGGTTGGAGATCAGCCGGATCTGTTCCAGCACCTGGGGCGTGAGGTTCTGGGCCTCGTCGATCACCAGCACCACAATGCGGCCGGCCGCGTTTTCCACCAGGAGAAAGCGGTTCAGCTCATGGAGGAGTTCGGAGCTGCCGAGTTCCTCGCTCTGCAGCCCGAACTCCCGGTTTATGTTGCGCATCAGCTCAACCCCGGACAGGCAGGGATTCAGGATCAGCGCGGTCCGGTAGCGCTCCTCGTCCAGCCGGTTCAGCAGCGTCCGGATGACCGTGGTCTTGCCCGCACCCACCTCGCCGGTCAGCTCTATGAAGCCGGCCCGGTTGGTCACACCGTAAAACAGGTGGGCAAAGGCCTCCCTGTGGTTTTTGCTGAAATAGATGAACCTTGAATTGGGGGTAATGGTGAAAGGGCTTTCCCTGAAGCCGAAAAATTCACAGTACATGGTTCGAGTCCCGGCGTTCGGCCCGCGGCTGACAGCCATGGGGCAGCGGTTGAGATCTGGGAAACGACGGTGTCACAGGCAGTACCGCATCTAAACACAGGCCCTGGCGGCGATTTCTCCCGACAGCCGGCGACCCTGCCAGCTGCCGCGCCGCGCGAGCTCATGTACGATAGAATACCACATCCGGTTGTTTTTGAGGTTCCAGCGGGGGGCGACCCGGATTGAAAGGGGGGCGGAGCCGTAGAGCCGCTGGATGGTGATCCTGGGGGGAAGCAGTTCGAGGAAGTCGCAGACCGAGGCTACGTACTCCCGGTGTTCAAGCGGAACGAACTCGCCCCGGACGTACATGTCGGCCAGCGGGGTCCCGGCCACGGCATGGAGCTGGTGTATCTTCAGGGAATCCACCGGCAGGGACGCTATCACATCGGCCGTCTTCAGGAAATCCTCGCGGCTCTCGCCCGGAAAGCCGCGGATCAGGTGGGCGCAGATCTCGAAGCCGCGGCCCGCGGCCCTCTCCAGCGCCAGCCGGTACTCCGCGAAGGAATGGCCCCGGTTGATCCGTGCCAGAATCCGGTCATCCATGGACTGGAGCCCCAGTTCGAGACAGACGTAGCGATCCCGCGCTATCTCCTCCAGCAGGGCCAGCGCCCCCTCGCCCAGACAGTCGGGCCGGGTGCCGACGGAGATGCCCACCACGTCGGGGTGCGCCAGGGCGCGGTAGTAGAGGTCACGGAGCTTCCCGACCGGACCGTAGGTGTTGGAGTACTTCTGGAAATAAATAATGAACTTTTCGCTCCCCAGCCTTTGCCGGTGATAGGCCATCCCCGCGGCCATCTGCTCTTCCAGGGGTATGGAGCCGCGGATCCCGTCGGGGGAGAAGGAGCGGTTGTCGCAGTAGATGCACCCACCCGTCCCCTTGACGCCGTCCCGGTTCGGGCAGGTGAAGCCGCCGTCCACATTGACCTTGCTCACCCGCAGGCCAAAGCGGCGGCGCAGGTGCGAGCCGTAGGAGTTGAAGCGGAGTTCGGGATGTATCAGGTTAGTGTCCATAATCTAAATGGCGCGAGGCTCAGGGCTCAAGAGACAAACCCCGCAAGACCCTTCCATCGTCTTTTTGCTTTTTCCATTGCCTTTCGCTCTTTACCTTTCGCCCTTCTCCCTTCACTCTTTACTCTTCACTTTTTGCCTTTCGCCTGCTGCAAGCAGCCTCACCATCTCCCTGGCGGCGCGTTCCGGGTCGTCGGCCGCCAGGATGGCGGAGATGAGGGCAATGCCGTGCGCCCCCTGGTCGAGCACGGTCCTGACCTTGTCCGGTTTGATCCCTCCCAGGGCGAATACCGGTATCCGGAGCCGCCGGCACGCCTCGGTCAGCCGTTCCGTTCCGACCGGCTCACCGTAGCCGGCCTTGGAAGGGGTGAAGAACACCGGGCTGAAGGTGATGAAGTCCGCTCCCGCTTCCTGGGCATCCAGCGCCCTTTCGAGGCCGTGGCAGGAGACGCCGACCAGCATGCTCCCCCCTGCGAGCTCGCGGACGCGCGCCGTCGGCAGGGAGCTCTCACCCAGGTGGACCCCGTCGGCGCCGGTCGCCAGAGCGATGTCGAGCCGGTCGTTGACGAGGAGCCTGGCGCCGTGACGGGCCGTGACTTCCCGCAGGCCGAGCGCCAACCCGTACAGCTCGCGGGACGGCAGGTCCTTTTCCCGCAGCTGCACGGCCCGGGCTCCGCCCCGGAGCGCCCCCTCCACGGCGGCGTACAGGTCGCCGCCCGGTACCTGCTTCCGGTCGGTGATCAGGTAGAGGTTGAAATCCACCCCTGCGCGGTCATTCATTCCCGTCGCCATTCATCCTTGCTTTCACCTTGCGTCCTGCGCCTCGCGCCTCGCGCCTTGCGCCCGTCTTTATCCCACCATCCCCTCCAGGGGGCTCGAAGCGGTGGCGTAGAGCTTCCTCGGGATCCGTCCCGCCTTGTAGGCGAGCCGTCCGGCGATGACCGCCAGTTTCATGGCCTCGGCCATGGCGACGGGATCGTCGGCGCCGGCAATCCCGGTGTTCATCAGCACGCCGTCGCAGCCGAGCTCCATGGCGATGGCGGCGTCCGAGGCCGTGCCGACCCCGGCGTCCACGATGACCGGGACCCTCACGGTCTCCATGATGATCCGGATGTTGTAGGGGTTCCGTATCCCGAGACCACTGCCGATGGGCGCACCCAGAGGCATTACCGCTGCGCACCCCAGGTCTTCAAGCTTCCTGCAGACGATGGGGTCGTCGCTGGTGTAGGGGAGGACGGTGAACCCCTCGCCGATAAGGATCTTCGCCGCCTTGAGCAGTTCCTCGTTGTCGGGAAAGAGGGTCTTTTCGTCTCCCAGAACCTCCAGCTTTACGAAGTCCGACAGCCCGGCCTCCCGGGCCAGCCTGCAGGTACGGACCGCGTCGTCCGCGGTATAGCATCCGGCGGTGTTGGGCAGAAGGGTATACTTGCGGGTGTCCAGATAATCCAGCAGGGACTCCTTGCTCCGGTCAGAGATGTTGACCCTGCGCACGGCTACGGTCACGATCTCCGCCCCCGATACCTCGATGGCCCGCGCCATCTGCCGGAAATCCGCATATTTCCCGGTGCCCACCATGAGACGCGAGGAGAACTCCCTCCCCGCGATGACCAGTTTATCAACTGCCTGTGACATTGCGAGCTCCTTTCGCTACCCCCCGCCGACGAAATGCACGATCTCGATCCGGTCGCCGTCGTTGAGTCCGGTCGTCTCGTAGTTGGACTTGGGCAGGATCTCCATGTTCAACTCCACGGCCACCCGTCCCGGATCGATGTCCAGTTCCCTCAAAAGCCCCAGAATCGAGGCCGAACCCACGGTTTTTCTTTCGCCGTTTACCGTTATTTCCATCACGTCCTCCATACGTCTCACACTTTGCCGGATGTCGCCGAAACAAAAAAAGCCGCGGAAGCGGCTGGAGCCGGGTATCATGCCCCACTCTCTCGCTTCCCTACGCCGGAATTACCCGGATCAGGTCCAAAGGGTTTCCCGTTCCACATGGAAACGGGCTCTCAGCCGAAACTCCCCCAGCGATATGACTTCTATTCTCTTGTAAAGTACGATGATCGACGACCGGCCGGCCCGAGAGCCTATGTCAACCGCTCCACGCCGCATTCCCGATATCCAGGACTATAAACTACCAGTACGCCGGCATACTGTCAACCGCTTTGTATCGCTATTTCCACACGTTCCCGCCATTCGGCCGTCGAAGGACGCCCTGCCGTTACCGGGATCCCGCACCGCCGAGTGGCGACATGCGTTTCCGGCTTCATCTTCCCGCTCGGCCGGCGCTACCAAATAGATTTGCTTGACAGGATATAGCCCAGGATATAGTTTGTTTTAGTTAATTTTGTCTTGCGTAGTTAATTCTATATGCTTAATCATATTCAATCCAGGGGCGCCACCCTTCCACCGCCCCGGGAGGAAAACGATGGTCTCCAGGATGGAACCGGCCCGCAGCCTGTTTACCCTTTCGTTCAGGGAGCGCGACCTCGAAACGGCATTCCGCGAGGATTATTTCAGGAAGAGGGTGCCTCAGCTGCGGCTGGACCTCATGCTGGGGACCCTCCTGTATACCCTGTTCGGGATCCATGACTGCTGGGTCATACCGGATATCAAGGAGTTTGCCTGGGCAATCCGTTACTCTCTTGTCTGCCCGCTCTTGATCGGGCTCTACTTTTTCTCCTGGTCCCCGCACTTCAGGAAAGTAATGGAACCGGCAACATTCGTCGCGGGGTTCGCGGCAGGGGCCGGAGGCGTACTGATGATCATCAGGGCCGCTCCCCCTGGAAACTACATGTCGTATGCGGGCCTGCTCATCATCCTGCTGTTTTACTTCCGGCTCCGGTTCGTCACCGCATTCGCCCTCACCTGGAGCATTTTCCTCCTCTACGCGGCCGCTGCTTTCCGGGACGCGGGCATTCCCGTCCCCGTCCTTTACAGCAACACCTTCGTCCTGTTCGCCTTCTCCGTAACCGGCCTGTTCATGTGCTACACCATGGAACAGAATCTCAGGTCCGGTTTCCTGCTCAAGCAGACCATCCGGGAACGGAACAGCAAGATAGCCGAGACCAACCGGGAACTGGAGAAGGAGGTCATGGAGCGGAGACAGGCCGAGATCGCCCTCATGGAGCAGATGAAATTCCTCAGAATCCTGCTGGACACCATCCCCAACCCCATCTTCTACACGGACGTCCACGGCCGCTACGCCGGCTGCAACAGGGCCTATGAGCTCTTTTTCGGACAGACCTGCGAAGAGTTGGCCGGAAGCCCGGCCCTGGACCTGCATATCGTGGACGTGGTCTATGGTTCCGGCCACAACAAAGCCGGAAGGGATGGAACCAGCTGCATCAGGACGGGCGAAGCGCTGCTCAGGCATGCCGACGGCAGCAGGCGCAACCTGCTGTTCTCAAGGGCCGAATATGCCGATATCGAGGGAAAACCGGCAGGGATGGTGGGTGTGCTGCAGGACATAACCGACCTGAAAAGGAGCGAGGAAGAGAAGCACCGTCTGAAGGCCCAGCTCTTCCAGGCACAGAAAATCGAGGCACTGGGCCAACTCGCCGGCGGGATCGCCCATGAATTCAACAACATCCTGACCGCAATCCTCGGCTACGCCCACCTGTTGCGCAAACAGATACCCGACAAGGACCCGCAGCGCTTCTTCGTGGACAACACCATCGCCTCCAGCGAACGGGCGGCCCGGCTCATAAAGGACATCCTCGCTTTCGGAAGAAAACAGAAGATCGATCCGAAGCTTGTGGACCTGAACGAAATCGTCGGGAAAACGGAATCGCTCCTGACCATGATGATAGGCGAGGACATAGAGCTGGACGTGTCGCTCTGTGACCTGCCCATTGCCGTTCTGGCGGACGGGGGCCTGATAAGTCAGGTGCTGATGAATCTGGCGGCCAATGCCAGGGATGCCATGCCACGGGGGGGACTCCTTGCAATCAGCACCTCGCTGGAATTCAGGGAGCGCGAGTTCCTGCACGCCCACGGCAGCGCGCGACCGGGCAGGTACGGCCTGATTACCGTCAGCGATACCGGCATCGGCATGGACCCGAAAACCAGGGAAAGGATCTTCGAACCGTTCTTCACCACCAAGGAGGTGGGGAAAGGGACCGGGCTCGGACTCTCCATCGTCTACGGCATCATCAACCAGCATAACGGATGCATCGACGTGGACACCGAGTTCGCCAGAGGCACGACCTTCAGCCTCTACCTCCCCGTTCCCTCCACTGACGCCTGCCCGATGGAGCCGGGCCATTTCCTGCCGCCGCTGCAGGAGTTCACTGCTCATTCGTTCGCCGCGGCCGGGCAGCCTGAACCCGCATATGCGCTCTGCCCCTATCCGCCCGGCACTGAAAGGGTGCTGGTGGCGGAGGACAACGACACGGTGAGGGCACTGACCAGCAACCTGCTACAGGAAAACGGCTACACGGTCGTTGAAGCGTGCAACGGGGAAGAGGCGATCCGGAGGTTCATGGAGCACGCGGACCACATCCGGCTCCTGCTGCTGGACGTGATCATGCCGAAAAAGAATGGATGGGAGGTCTACGATACCATCAGAAAAATCCGCCCCGACGTGCGGGTCATCTTCATGAGCGGCTATACCGCCGACATCCTCGCCAGAAAGATCATCCCGGACGAGGGGATACGGCTACTGGAAAAACCCATTCCTCCCGGCAACCTGCTGAGGGCGCTGCGGACCGAGCTGGACCGGCCGCTGGCGGGAGAGGAGGCGGCAGGGCGGGGAAAGGAGGGGTTGCCCTCCCCTCTCTCTCCCGGAGGGTGATATCTACTCATAAAATGTCTGAACAGTCTCCGGGCCTACTTGCCGAAAATGCCCCGAATGGTATCCCCCAGGCCCGGCGTTTCCTTCTTCTGACCGGTGCCCGCATCCTTCTGCAGGTTCTTGCGGAGGGTCTCCCCTAACTTCTCTCCGATCTGGCGGCCCACGCCCTTGCCGCTCAGGGAGAACCGCGGCGAGCCGACCGTGCCGGTCGCCTTGAGGGGGAGCACCCCCCACCCCTGCTCGTCGGTGATGAAGCTTCCCACGCTGCCCCGGGCGACCCTGCCGGTGATGCGCGGGGCGATGCGGGTGTCGATGGTCATGTCGAGGCTCTTGTCCAAGCCGATCCTGCCCTTCGGCTTCATGCGGACGTCGGAGCCGTCCAGGGCGGAATCGAGCAGCACCTGGCCGCCCGTTATCCGGTACGTCCCGGCAAAGGAGCTGAAACGGACGACGCGCAGCTCCTCGCTGCCCAGAAACCGGGCCAGCTCGCTCATGAAGCCGCTGCCGGTGAGCCTGCCGTTCCGCACGTCAAAGGATCCGGAGCCCGTCAGGTTCCGCTTCACGGCCTCCGGGGCGGTTCCACTGCCGGAGATGTCCGCCTTAAGCGACAGAATTCCGGAAAAGCTTCCGGCCGCCTTGGGCGCGAAGACGCTTACGAGTTTTTCGGCCTGCACCCCCTGCAGGGAAAGCGTGGTGGAATACGAAAAGCCCGGCGTACCGAGATTGATCCTGGCGCTGTCGAGAAAGGAGCCGCCGGCCGTGCTCCCCCTGAACTGCTCGATCCGGAGAACGTTGTCGCTCAGTTGGTAGCGGAGGGACAGGCCCGACAGGGCGAGCCCCTTGAAGCCGGCGTTCTTTACGTTAACCGCGCCGTTCATGAAAAATGGAAGCTTCAGCGGACCCGGCCCGGACCTTTTGCCTCCCGGAGTTGCGGATGACTTCGGTCCCGCCGCTTTTTTCGCGGGGAACATCGAATCCAGGTCCAGCGAGTCGCTGCTCGCGTTCAGCTCGACCCCGAGGGGCTTCCTGTCCAGGGGAGAGGTCTTCAGCAGCAGGCTCAGCCTGTTCTTGCCCGACTCGACCGCCAGATCCCTTGAAACCAGCGTCCCGCCGACAAGGTCAAACCTGCCCGTAAGCACCGGCCGCTGCCCGGCTGCGGCAATGCCGACCTTCTCCAACCGGACTTCTCCTCCTTTGAGCATTGCAAACGGCGTTTTCAGCGCGCCGGATACCCGCATCTTCGCGGACAAAGCGCCGCTGGGGGAAAGGGAGCTGAGCTTCTCCGCAACGCCTTGCGGAAGCCCTGTCGCCAGTTTCGCCAGGTCCCGGCAATCAACGGTGACCTGTCCGTCCAGATCCGGACCGTCCGTAATCCGGGCTACCGAACCGGAAAAAGCGAGGTGCGCGCCGGACACCGTCACGCTCAGATCCGCCGTGAAAGGGCGGTCGGGGGTAAAGTCCGTGATGTCGATGTCAATGTCCTGCGCCTTATAGACGAACGGCCGGCCGGTCCCCGCCTTCCGGTCTTCGTACGAGATCTCGCCGTCTTTGACGGCAATCCTGGCAACAGCTAAAGTCAGAGGAGTCTTGTCTTCCCCTGTCGGGGTCTCCTCCAGTTTTGCCCTACGCAGCAGGTCGCTGAAGTTGAACGACCCGTCGGGATTTCTGACCACATGGACCCCGGGGGTGTCGAGAACGATCTCGTCCACCACCACCCGCCGGGAAAGGAGCGGCAGCAGCTGATAATGGAGGCGCGCCTCGCCGAGGGAGACGAAGGGACCGCTGCCGTCCTTTTCGTATACCTTCAGGTTCCTGAGGGTTATACCGGAAAAGAGCCCGATTCCGGCGTCAGCCATCTCAATCCGGCGATGCACGACCTTTTCCACACGCGGCAGAACGCTTTTCCGGATCATTTCCGGCGTGACCAAGACCTTGACCAGCAGCAGCGTTCCGCCCACCAGCAGCACCGGGATACCGATGATAACGGCAACAATGATGACCAGCTTCCTTGAGGCCATGGGACTTCCTCCCTTTCATTACATGATCTGTTCGATGAGCAGCAGCAGCCGGTTCGGGAACAGACCAAACAGCAGAATGGAGAGCCCGGTGACGGCCAGGGCCACGGTCTCGGGAAGCGCGAGACGCGGAAGAGAAGCGGCGGGTTCTGTTTCGGAGGAGTACAGGACCACCACCACCCGCATGTAGTAGTAGACCGAGACCACCGCCGTCAGGATGCCGATGACCGCCAGGACCGTCTCGCCCCCCCGGAGGGCGGCGGCAAACACGGCGAACTTGCCCATGAAGCCGACCGTGGGCGGGATCCCTGCCAGGGAAAACAGGGCCAGTGCTATCATCCCGCCGCGGAACGGACGGCTCCTGCCGATGCCACGGAAATCGTCAATATTTTCCAGGGGAGCATCGCCCGACAGGGAGGCAATGGCGCCGAAGGCGGAGAGATTGGTCACGGTGTAGGCCACCAGGTAGAGGACAACGGCGACATACCCTGCAACGGAACCGGTAGTCAGGGCCAGGGCCACGTACCCCATATGCGCGATGGAGGAATAGGCAAGCATCCGCTTCAGGTTCCGCTGGCGAAGCGCGGCCAGGTTCCCAACCGTCATGGAGAGGAAAGAGAGTACCCAGAGCGGGGCATGCAGGAATGATGCGCCGGTTGCCGATGCCGGCACCAGCAGCAGGAGCGCCGCGAAGGCCGCGGCCTTGGAGCCGGTGGAAAGGAAGGCGGTGACCGGCGGCGGTGACCCCTGGTAGACGTCCGGGGTCCACAGGTGGGCAGGAACCAGGGAGACCTTGAAGGCGATGCCCACCAGCAGGAACCCCCATCCGGCGGCCACCAGAGGCGCGGGCCCGCCCGGCACGAACACGGGCCGCATCGCCGCGGTGAGTTCAAGAGTGCCGGTCCCGGCATAGATCAGGGCCATGCCGAAGGCTATGAAGGCAGCGGCCGTGGCCCCCATCAGGAGATACTTCATCCCGGCCTCCGACGACTCGGGACGTTCCCGGTCAAAGGCGGTCAGGATATAGAAGGCAAAGGTCAGGGCCTCCAGCCCCAGGAACAGGGTCAGCAGGTTGACCGACGCGGCCAGCACCGTCATGCCCAGGGCCGCGAACAGGATAGTGGCCGGGTATTCCTCTCCCGGCATGTTTCTCCTGCGGTTGTAGGAGTGGGAGAGGAGCAGTGCGGCTGCCGCGGTGAGGCAGAACAGCACCGTGAAAAAGCGGGCAAAAGGGGTGGCCGCGATCCCCAGGAACGGGGCCAGTGGTAGGGGTGGGGTCCGGAGCGCCCACCAGGCGGCGGCCAGGGCCGCGGCGGTTCCCACTCCGGTCAGGTATCTCCCCGGCAGGAAGGCGCCGCCGATGAGGACCGCCAGGGAACCGGCTCCGATGATGAGAAAGGGCATCATGATCCAGAGGTCGACAAGGGTCACGGCATCCCTCCGGTCGAAACCATGAGTAGGGCCACGGGCACCCTGAGCAGGTCCAGGGCCGGGGCCGGGTAGACGCCGAGCAGCACCACCGCCAGCGCCAGGGAGCCGAGGATCAGGACTTCCCGGGGAGAAAGGTCGGCAAACTCCCCCTGCACCCGGTCGCTGCCGAACAGCAGCCCCTGCGCCAGCCTGAGCATATAGACCAGGACCAGCACCATGCCGCAGAGCGCAAGCACCGCCGCCACGGGCGACACCCGGAAGGTCCCGGCCAGGACCAGGAACTCGCCGGCGAAATTGTTCAGGCCCGGGAGCCCCAGGGCCGAGAGCGAAAACAGGAGAAACAGGCCGGAAAACAGCGGCGCCCTTCCCCACAGCCCTCCGAACGAGGCCATCTCCCGGCTTCCGGAGCGCTCCTCCAGCATCCCGGCCATCAGGAACAGGGCGCCGGTGGTAACGCCGTGGTTCACCATCTGCAGCACCGAACCGGACAGGGAGACCGGTGTCCAGGCGGCGATACCCAGCACCACCAGTCCCATGTGACCGAAACTGGAATAGGCCACCACCCGTTTCACGTCGGTCTGGGCAAAGGCGAGCCAGGAGGCGTAGAGGATGCCTGTCACCGAGAGTCCCAGCAGGAGCGGCGTGAAGGCCGTCGCCGCGTCCGGAAACAGCGGAAAGGCGAACCGGATCAGGCCGTAGGCGCCGGTCTTGGCCATGAGCCCGGCCAGCAGCACGCTCCCTGCCGTGGGCGCGGCGCCGTATGCGTCCGGCAGCCAGCCGTGGAGCGGAAACAGCGGGGTCTTGACGGCAAAGGCCAGCAGGAAGGCGGCGAACAGCCAGCAGGACAGGCTCCCGGTCATGGGAGTGTTCATCAGCGCCGGGAGGGAAAATGTGTACCAGCCGGTGGCGTCGCCGTGGACCAGGTAGAGGCCGATGACGGCCAGAAACATCAGCAGCGAACCGCCGATGGTGTACAGGAAAAAACGGAGCGCCGCCGGAACCCGCCCCTCGCCTCCCCAGGCGAAGATCAGGAAGAACAGGGGGATCAGCATGACCTCCCAGAACAGGTAGAACAGGAACAGGTCCAGGGCCAGGAACACCCCCATGATGCCGGACATGGCCAGGAGCAGCAGGGCGTGGTAGGGGGCGACCCGTTCGATGTGACTCTTCCACGAGAACAGCACGACCAGGAGCACCAGCAGGGCGGTCAGCAGGACCATGAGGAGGCTGATGCCGTCCATACCGAGGGTATAGCGGATGCCGAACCGCTCGATCCAGGCGAGGTCCTCCACCAGGAAGAAGCCCGGCAGCGGCCCGTCCGGCGCAGACACCCGGGGAGCGAGCGCAACGGCTCCGGCGGCCAGAGCCAGCTCGCACAGGGCCACGGCCAGGGTCACCATCCGGCAGCAGGCGGCACCCCGTGCGCCCGGCAGGAGAACCGCCAGGCTCCCCGCCAGGGGAAGGAACACCAGGATTGTCAGAATCGGCACGTTATCCAATGCAGGACCTTCCTCTCAGAAAACCACCCACGCCATATACCCCAGCAGTATAGCCGCCCCGGCCGCGAAACTCACCAGATAGGGCGAGACCCGGCCGCAGCTCCACCTCCCGAGGGTCTCCCCTCCCCTGGCCGTCATCTCACCCAACCGGTCGGCCGAAGGAATCACCGCGCCCTCCTCCACCCTTCCCTTGAGGAAGCCGGCGATCCGCCCGAAGGGGGCCACGAAGATCATGCCGTACAGCCTGTCGAAATACCAGCCATGGGCCAGGAAACCCGCAAGCGCCTCCGGATAGATCTCCTTTCCCTCCCGCAACCGGCCGGTTCCGTAGCGGGCCCGGGCGGCTAGGAGGCCGGCAACGGCCACGGCGGCGGCGAGAAGCTGCAGGTACAGTTCGGTCGAGTGGGAGAGCGACTCACTGAAGCCCTGATCAAGCGGTTGCAGAAATCCGCTCAGCCAGCTTCCGATTCCCAGATAGCCGGGGAGGTTAATCGCCGAGCCGAACAGCCCGAGGATGGCGAGTGGAACCAGTATCTTCTCCATCAGCCCGGGGGCCTCCCTCCGACCCTCACCTTTTCCACCGAAAACGAGGTAGACCATGCGGAAGGTGTAGACCGCGGTCAGGAAGGCCGTGAAGAGTCCCGCGAACCAGAGGACGCCGTACAGCGCCCCTCCCCTGGCCCAGAGGGCTACCAGGATTGCGTCCTTGCTGAAGAAACCGCCGGTGAGGGGGAGCCCGGCCAGGCAGGCAGCCCCGGCCAGGAACGGCCAGAAGGTAGCCGGCAGGCTTTTCGCCAGCCCGCCCATGCGGAAGATGTCCTGCTCATGGCGCATGGCGCTGATGACGCAGCCTGCGCCGAGGAACAGCAGTGCCTTGTAGAACGAGTGCTCCAGCAGGTGGAAGGTGGCCGCCGTGAGCGCGCCGCTCCCCACCCCCAGCATCATGTAGCCGATCTGGCTCATGGTGGAATAGGCAAGGATCCGCTTCAGGTCCCGCTGGGCCAGGGCGCAACCGGCGGCGTACAGGGCCGTGAGCCCGCCGGTCACGGCAATGGCGGCGCAGACTGTGGGCGAGCCGCCGATGAGGGGAAAGAAACGGATCAGCAGGTAGACGCCTGCGGTTACCATGGTGGCGGCGTGGATCAGGGCCGAGACCGGCGTGGGGCCGGCCATGGCGTCCGGGAGCCAGACCATGAGCGGCATCTGGGCCGACTTGCCCATGGCCCCGCCCAGCAGGAGCAGACCCAGGGCCGTGACGACCGCGGAAGGAAGCAGCGGACCCTGGGCGTTGACCTGGGCGATGGAGACGGTGCCGAACAGGGAGAACAGCCAGAAGATGGCCGCGCCGAAGGCCACGTCACCGATCCGGGTGACGATGAAGGCCTTGCGGCCGGCCGTGGCGTTCCGCTCGTCGCGATACCAGTAGCCGATGAGCCCGTAGGAGCAGAACCCCACCCCCTCCCACCCCAGGAACAGGAGCGGCAGGTTCCCGGCCAGCACCAGCAGCAGCATGGTCCCCACGAACAGGCTCATCAAAGAGAAAAACCTGGCCTGATCCTGCTCTTCGGCCATGTAGGCAAGCGAGTAGACCAGGATCAGGCCCGATACGAATGTCACCATCAGGCACATCACCGCGGACAGCGGATCATATGACAGGGAGACCGGGGCCGAGAGGTCGAAGGCGTCGAGCCAGCGGAACAGCTCCACCGTCACCGGCGTCCGGTAGGAGAGGAAGGCCGCCAGCGAGCAGGCAAACGATCCGCCCACCGCCGCACAGGCCATGAGTCCGCCCAGACGGCGGGGAAGCCGTAGCCCGGTGACGGCGATAAGGGCGCCGGCCAGCAGGGGAAAAAGGACGATGAGGGAGAGAAGGGCCTTCATGCTATTCCCCCAGTCGGCTGAACTGGTCGGAATCGACGGTCTTCCGGCGACGGTGCAGGTAGACCACCAGGGCCAGGGCCAGGGAGACCTCGGCCGAGGTCATGGCGATGATGAAGACCGCGAATATCTGTCCGTCGGCGTTGCCCCACCCGGCCGAGCCCCCCACGAAGGCCAGGATGGCGGCGTTGAGCATGATCTCGATACCGATGAGCATCATGATCAGGTTTGAACGCCAGGCCAGCAGGCAGCCGAGCCCCAGGGAAAAGATGACGCCGGACAGGATGAGAACGTGGGAGAGGGGTACGATCATTTGCGCCTCCCCAGGTAGAGTGCCCCAACCAGGGCGAACAGCAGTTGGAAGGAGACGATCTCAACGGCGATGCCGTAGCTGCCGAACATGGTCACAGCAAACTCCCTGATTCCCACCCTCCCCGAAGCGGCGGGAGAGCCGTGGACGGGCGAGAGAGCCAGGGATGCGAACGAGCCGGCGATCACCAGGCTCAACGCCAGGGCGGGCCACCAGTCGCGGACGCCAGGCCGGTTCATCTTCTCGGGATGGCCCAGGTCCAGCATCATGATGACGAACAGGAACAGGACCATGATGGCCCCGGCGTAGATGATCACCTCGAACACGGCCGCCAGCGGCGCGGCCAGCAGGTAGAAGATGACCGCCAGGCCGAAGAACGAGGTGGCCAGGTAGACGATGGCGTGCACCGGATGCCGCTCGGTGATCGCGAACAGGGTCGCGACCACCACCACCAGCGCCAGGATGTAGAAGATGACCTGTTCCATATAAGTAAAGTCGGGCGCAAGGCGTAGGGCACAAGATGAAACCCAATCTATTCCGGACGCCTCACCATGCTGTCGAAAGGTTGTCTGAGTGTCCCTTTGGGCAGTTGCCACTCATGGTATTTCCGGGTACGTTCCCTTATTCTCCGCCCCTCACCCGGCATTGCGCGGCACCCTCTCCCTCATGGCGAGGGTATCGGCAACAGCCCGTTCACCATGAGGGAGAAGGTGACCCTGAGTGGCATATGAGGGTTTAGGTTCCCGCGCCCTGCGCCTCGTGCCTTGCACCCGCCTTTCTAAGGCATCAGCGTCCGCACGTCCACCGGCGGCTCCTCGTCCGGGTTGCCGCCGCGCGGGTTCACCACCCCGATGCCGCTGTGACGGTAGAAGTTGTAGTCCGGATCCTTGCCGCAGCCGTCTATCAGCAGGTCCTCTTTCTCGTAGACCAGGTCCATGACGTCCCGTTTGCAGATCTCGTAATCGGGGGTCATCTGGATAGCCATGGTCGGGCACGCCTCGGCGCAGAGACCGCAGAAGATGCAGCGGGAAAAGTTGATCCGGAACCAGGCGGCGTAGCGACGCCCGTCGGGCTGCTCGGCTGACTGCATGGAGATGCAGTCGACCGGGCAGGCAGCGGAACAGAGATAACACGCGACACACCGCTCCCCGCCGTCCGGATCGCGGGTCAGGACGATCCTCGCCCGGTAGCGGGGATAGGGTGACCGCTTCTCTTCCGGGTAGCGGATGGTTACCGGGCGACGGAACATGTGCTTCCAGGTCGTCAGGAAACCGGCCCAGACGGCTCTCAGGTCGCGAAACAGGGACATTGGTTATACGTTAGACCGCATGCTTGGCACGCTGAAGCCTGAGGAGCAGCTCCAGGGTGTCGGGATGGTCGTTGAGCTCGGCATAGGTCAGGGCGGTATTGCCGGCCAGGGTCTTGGCCATGGGGTCGGCCCCAAAATCGATCAGGTGGCCGATACATTCGTTGCATCCATAGTTGGCGGCCAGCATCAACGGGGTGTGGCCGTCACGGTCCCGGGCGTCCACGGCGGCGCCCCCCTTGAGAAGCGCCTTGATCACCTCCGCGTACCCGTTGGCCGCGGCGTAGTGGAGCGCCGACTTCCCCTTGTTGCTGCGGGCGTCCACCTCGGCGCCGCGGCGAAGCAGGTCCTCAACCAGTTCCACATTCCCTCCCCTTGCCGCGTCGATCAGCGGCGTGTGGCCGTGCCTGTCAGCTGCATTCACATTCTCAGTCATAACACTTCCTCCTTGTTGGTAAAGTGTCCTGCCATGCTCTGTGCCCTGCCAACCAAAGACGGATTTTCCGTTGCGCTACTATACCATCATCCACCACCCGGTAGCCAGAATATTAACCAGAGCCAGCGGGGTGAGGAACTTCCATCCCAGGTTCATCAGCTGATCGTAGCGGAGCCGTGGGAGGGTGCCGCGCATCCAGATAAACAGGAAGGCGAAGGCAAGGACCTTGAGGCCGAACCAGACCGGCGCCGGCAGCCACGGGCCCTGCCACCCTCCCAGGAAAAAGGTGGCCGCAAGCCCACCCAGGACAATGATGTTGATGTATTCCCCCACGAAGAACAGCCCGAAGCGCATCCCCGAGTATTCCGAATGGAACCCGGCCACCAGTTCGCTCTCCGCCTCAGGCAGGTCAAAGGGAATCCGCTTGCACTCCGCCGCGATGCTGACCAGGAAGATGGCGAAGGCCAAGGGCTGGCAGACGATGAACCAAGCCTTCTCCTGGGCCGCCACGATGTCTCCCAGCCGGAAGGAGCGGGCCAGCATCACTACCGGCACCAGCGAAAGGGCCATGGAAAGTTCGTAGGAGATGAGCTGGGCCAGCCCCCTGATGCTCCCGAGCAGCGCATACTTGGAGTTGGAGGCCCACCCCCCCAGCGCCACCCCGTACACGGCGATGGAGGAGAACGCCAGGAAGAACAGCAGGCCGATGTTCAGATCCGCCACCTGGAGCGGGACCTCTCGGCCGAACAGCTCCAGTGGCGGCCCGAACGGGATCACCGCGAAGGTGAGGATGGCGGGGAGGGCGGCCATGGCGGGCGCCAGGTAGAACAGCCACTTGTCCGCCCCGGCGGGGCGGACGTCCTCCTTGGTCAGCATCTTGATCACGTCCGCCAGGGGCTGGAGCAGCCCGCCGGGCCCCACCCGGTTGGGCCCCACCCGGTCCTGGATCCGGGCGAGCAGCTTCCGCTCGCCCAGCACAAGGTAGGCGGCGGCGGTCATGACCACGAAGTAGATCAGGACCAGCTTGACGAGCAGGATCAGTATGCCGAGGGTATCAATGGACAGAAAGGAAACAGAAGCCATTTATTTTACCCGCACCCCTCCCCCCTCCGGGTCCAGGTCCCGGAGAGGCTCCCACCTTCCGTCAAAGGGTTCTTCCACCCGCTCTCCACCCAGCCGTTCCAGCAGGTCGGCGATAATGCGCCAGGCAGGCCTCGGCTCCCCTCCCGGAGGGGTACGGCGGTGGACACGGGGGGGATGGCCGGCCGGGTCCAGCCCCCTGATTGGAAGCCCGGGTGTCATCACCTTTGCGAAGCGCTGCGCCCTCCCCTCGTTATTGACAAAGGTGCCGTCCATCTCCACCCAGGCGGTCGTGGGAAGAAAAGCTGCGGCGCCCTGGGCGGCCCCGGTGGGGAGAAAATCGGCCACGGCCGCCAGAGACAACCCGTTGAGCCATCCGGCCGGAACGTCCGCTTCGAAGGAGACCACCCCCCTGATCCGTCCCGAGCCGATTGCCTCCTCCAGGGACACCGCACCGTGCTCGCCGGCGAGCAGCGCTGCGCCGAAGGCGTTAGGCCCGGGCAGGAGAAAGGCCAGCCCGGTCCGGTGACGGGCAGCTTCCGCCAGCCGCTCCGGGTCAACGGAACGCGTGCCGCCGATGACCACCGGCCGGTTGAACCCGGCGAACGGTATTTCGTCAAGGGAGTTCACCCGGGTCGTCGTGACCGACACCTGCGCCAGTTGCTCCTCCCCGCACCCCTTGCCGACTAGGAAGACCACGGCGCCACGGCGCCAGGCCTGCCGGACCGCCAGCAGCAGCATGGGGCCGTCCACAACCAGGTCGCACTCCACGAGCGCGACGCAGTCGGCGCTTTCCACGTCCCTCATGGAGCAGGCCTTCCCGCCATCCAGATGGGACACCGCCGCCATGGTCGCCCGGGCCTCGGCCCCATAGGTGAAATAGCACAGCGCCACGGCCCCCAGGAACCCGGCCAGCCGCGCAAGCAGCAGGTTCCCCTCCAGGCTCAGGCGGGGAGAACCGACCAGAGCCAAGGAGCCGGGCCCGTCGGTCGCGCACAGCTCTTTGATGCGGAGCGCCAGGGCATCCAGGGCCTGGTCCCAGCTCGCCTCGCTGCCGTCCACGAGCGGAGTGCGGGGTCGGTCCGGGGCGTTCACCCCGTGATCGGCGAAACGGCCCCGGTCGCAGATAAACCAGCCGTTCACGGCGTCGTTGCGTCCGGCCGTGACCTTCAACAGCTCCCGGTAGCGGGCAACCGGTACGATGGAGCAGCCCAGCGAGCAGTGGGGACAGACCGACGGGGCCATGTCGTAGTCCCAGTATCGGGCGCGGAAGCGGGCTGTCTTGTCGGTGTAGACCCCGGTGGGGCAGATGTCCGGAAGGTTGCCTGAAAACGGCGATTCCAGGCTCCCCTCGGCAAACCTTCCGAAATAGACCATGGCCGCCCGCCCCAGTGCACCCAGGTCGGTCCCTCCGGCAAACTCCTGGTAGAAGCGGACGCAGCGGTAGCACTGGATGCAGCGGTTCATCTCGTGCTGGATGAAATCCCCCAGGTACTGGTTCAGGTGGGTCCGCTTCTTTCCCTTATAGCGTCGCAGGCCGTGCCCGCCGGCCACGGTGTAGTCCTGGAGCAGACACTCGCCCCCTTCGTCGCACACCGGGCAGTCGTGGGGATGGTTGAGCATCAGCCACTCGATGACGTGGCGCCGCATGGCAACCGCGTCCGGGTCGGTGGTGGAGATCACCATGCCGTCCTGTGCCGGAAGCATGCAGGACATCTGGATCCCCTTGACCGGCCCATCGATGATCTTCACCGCGCAGAGGCGACAGGCCCCGGCGTTGCCCAGAGCCGGATGGTAGCAGAAGTGAGGGATAAAGATACCCGCCTGCTTCGCCGCCTCCAGGACCACGGTTCCGGAGGGAACCTCCACCTCTATGTCGTCGATGATAATTTTCGGCATGACCCTAACCCGGTGTGCGCATCCCTGCTTCCCGTGCCCCGCACTCCTTGCGGGCGGACTTGTCCTGGTACATCCTGGCGTCGGCGATCCTCATGGCGTCCACCAGGGCGCCCCCCTCTTCCACCGTCGCGAATCCGACCGACAAATGGACCTGGTATTCATCGTTCTCCCGGTTGAACAGGATCTCGTGCTCCCGTATCCTGGCAAGAACGCCGGCCGTGGCGGACATGCCGGTCAGGGGAAGAATCACCGCGAACTCGTCGCCGCCGATGCGTGCCACCACGTCTTCGGCCCGGACGCTCTTACTGATCACCTCGGCGGCGGCCCTGATGAGCCGGTCCCCCGCGGCGTGCCCCATGGTGTCGTTGATCGTCTTGAGGTCGTCCAGGTCGGCCATCATAATGCTGACCGGAAAACGCCGACCCCGTTCGATGCGGGCCATCTCCTCCTCGAAGTAGCCCCGGTTGTACAGGTCGGTGAGGGGATCGTGATGGATGAGATACCTCACCTTTTCCTCTGCCTCGTGCTTCTCCCGCAACGCCTCGGTCATGGCGTTGAAGGCGACCGAAAACTCTCCGAGGAAATCGACCCGCTGGTTCAGGTCTCCGGCCGCGATCTGCTGGGTCTGCCAGGTCAGGTGCCGCAGGTTCGCCTGCAGCTGCTTGAACGAGGCAATCAGGTGGTTGCGGGCAGGGGCGGCCACGTCCAGCCCCCCCTTGGAGAGCGTGGTGATGAAATCCTGCGCCTCGCGCAGCGAGGCGGTAAGCTTGGCTATCAATTCCGCCAGCCGCGACACCTCAGGGCCGGGCGGGACGGACAGCCGGATCGGGGAGAAATCCCCCCGGAGCAGTCTCTCCAGCTGTTCGGCCAACTCATACAGCGCCTGTTTGTCAGGTGCTTTCATGCGCCACCAATCACCAGCGGTTTCACGACGAACCGGCAGGTCCTCTCGCCGTTTGCCCAGCAGTCGATCTCCCTGACATGGAACTCCCTGCCGGTATATACCTGCAGGATGCCCGCAATGAAACCTTCATCGTACTCACAGATGGTTTCCTCGATCATGGGAAGGCCCGAGCAGTCCAGGTCTTCGGATACGGTCATTTCGAATTCAAGCTTTGCAAGGTCGGACTTCTCCACCCGCAGGATGCCGACCTTGAGGTCCATGAGGCTCCGCTGAAGTTCTGCCACGAACCCGCTGAAATTCTGCCTGGTGTCGAGGACGTTGGCACAATATTCCTTGCCCGCCAGCTTGCCGGCTTCCCGCAGGATGCAACTGGCGGTCTCCGGGTCGTACCTGGTGATCAGCACGTCCCGCAGGGCATATTGCATCAACCGGTAGACGGATATATCTGCCGTTGCTCCCAGGTTCGGCCTTCCGGCGTAGATGTCGCCCAGGTCTTTCCATTTGAACCGGTAAGTGTCACGGTTTTCCTTGAACATGAACTCTCCTAGATTGCATTTGAAATGAGAATTGGGATGCAAACAAAGCAGGAAGCTACTGCCTGAACGGGCACTTACCCCTGGTTATATGCTCCCGGACTTCCTCCTCGAAGTGTCGCAACAGGCCGTCCACCGGTCCCATGGCCCCCGGCGCCAGGGGGCAGAAGGAGTAGGTCAGGAATTTCACGTGCTCCCGCAGGATGTCCACGTCCTCCGGCTCCCCGTGGCCCGACTCGATCCTGGTCAATACCTCCCGTACGAACGGGAGCCCCTCCCGGCAGGGGGTGCACCAGCCGCACGACTCCCTGGCGTAGAACCGGATCAGATTCAGGGTAGCGGCCACCATGCAGGTGTCCTGGTCGAAGAAGACCACCGCGCCGGTGCCGAGGCGGGAGCCCGCCTTGGCCACGGCGTCGAAATCCATGGGCACGCCCAGGTGCTCCGGGGTAAAGAAGGGGGTCGAGGCCCCGCCCGGAATGCAGGCCTTGAATCTCCGCCCCGGCAGCATGCCGCCCGCCGGTCCTTCCAGTATCTCCCCCAGGGTCATACCCAGCGGGAGCTCGGCACAGACGGTGTTGCGCACGTGGCCGCTGAAACAGAACAGCTTGTTACCGGCCGCCTCGGGAGTGGCAGCCAGCCCCTTGAACCACTCCGCGCCGTTCCTGACGATCGACGGGATGTTAGACAGGGTTTCCACGTTGTTCACCACCGTGGGGCCTCCCCAGAGCCCCTTGACCGCCGGGAACGGGGGCTTGATGCGCGGGTTGGCCCGTTTTCCCTCAAGGGCGTTCATCAGGGCCGTCTCCTCGCCGCAGATGTAACGGCCCGCAGAGACATGCAGGTCGATCTTCAGCGAGAAACCGCTCCCCAGGATGTTCTCCCCCAGGAACCCCGCCCGCTCCGCTTCGGCCAGGGCCTGCCGCAGGTTGACGGCCGGGGTCTCGTACCCCCTACGGATGAAGATGAAGGCGTGCGAGACCCCCAGCACATAGGCGGCCAGGGTCAGCCCCTCCACCAGATGCCAGGGGTTGCGCTCCAGCAGCACCCGGTCCTTGTAGGTCCCGGGCTCCATCTCGTCGCTGTTGCAGATCAGGTAACGGGGTCCCGGAAGGTCCCTGGGCACGAAGGACCACTTCTTCCCGGTCGGGAACCCCGCCCCGCCCCTGCCGCGGAGCCCGGAATCGATCACCACCTGCTGCACCTCCAGGGGGGACATCTCCCGCAGTGCACGCTGGAGCGCCTCGAACCCTCCGGCCGCGCGGTAGTCGGCAAAGGTCTCCGGGCCGTCGGGCCGGTTATCTTTCAGAAGGACGAGTTCCATGCAGGGGTCACCGTTCGATTTCTTCCTTCACCACCACCGCGTTGTTATGCGCCCGGTCGCGGGCCGCGAACAGGAGGGTCACGGTCCGTTGCTTCGCCTCTTCCCTCAGCTGCCCGATGAGGTCGGTTCGACTCCGCAGTTCCTCCCGGTAGCGCTCCCGGAACAGCTCCCATTTTTCCGGGTCGTGCCCGAACCAGGAGCGGAGGGCGCTGCTCGGCGCAACCTCCCGCAACCAGCGGTCGATCCGGCCCTCCGCCTTGGAGATCCCCCGAGGCCAGAGACCGTCCACCAGCACCCTGACCCCGTCGTCAGGTTCCGGAGGATCATATACCCGTTTCAGCCGTATCATTTGAAGGTCCTGAGAAAATAGTCTATCGCTGCGATTTCCTCTCCTGCTCCAATATCTCGTCCACCCGTTCAGGCGTCAGCCGGCCGTACAGGGTTTCGCCAATCATCATGGTCGGCCCTTCCCCGCAGTTCCCGAGACAGGCGCAGGGGACCAGGGTGAACATCCCGTCGCTGGTGGTGTCCCCCGGTTCCACGCCGAGCCTCGCGCACAGATGCTCCATGATGGCATCGCAACCGACGCTCCAGCAGGAGATGGAATCGCAGACGAGGATCACCCGCCTGCCGACCGGGCGGCGGTAGATCAGCTCGTAGAAGGTGGCCAGCTCCTCCACCTGCAGGGTCGAGAGCCCAAGGATCTCCGCGGCCTCCGCAACCGCTTCGTCGGTCAGCCAGCCGTAGTGGCGCTGCAGCTCCTTCATCACGTCCACGGCCGCCTCGCGGTTGGTCACGGCCTCGGCAACCCGGGCCTGGAGTTCTGTTTTCAGTGATTCCGGGATCATCCTGGTACCTCTACCAAAAATAGGCTGCGACGAATATCCCGACCATGGCGACAGACAGCGCCAGCTTCACGGCAATCCCTCCCAGCAGGCCGAGCCAGGTACCGAGACCGGCCTTCCCGGCCCGGAGCAGGTCCCTTCCGGCCAGGTACTCACCGGCAAAGGCGCCGATGAACGGACCGAGTATCAGTCCGAGCGGCCCGAAGAACAGCCCTACCACCATGCCCGCCACGGCCCCCTGCAGGGCCGAACGGCCGGCCCCCATCTTTCGCGCCCCTACGGCCGAAAGCAGGAAGTCGATCACCAGAGAGAGCACCGTCAGCAGGGCCAGGGCCGCCAGGGTCGGCCACCCCACCCTCTGGAAGCCGTCTATCCAGGCCCCCAGCAAAAGCCCCGCAAACACCAGCGGCGTTCCCGGCAGTGCCGGGAGAAAGACCCCGGCAATCCCGGCCAGCACCAGAACCGTCGCAAGGATCCAGAGGAGCATGGTTACCGGTCCACGTCCGCCAGGACGAAGTCGATGGAGCCCAGCACAGCCAGCAGGTCAGCCACCAGCCCTCCCCTGACCATGAGCGGCAGGACCTGCAGGTGGGGGAAACTGGGGGTGCGGATCCTGACCCGGTAGGGGACGTTGATCCCGTCCGAGACCACGAAGTAGCCGTTCTCCCCCTTGGGCGCCTCGATGGAGGCGTACGCCTCTCCCCTGGGCGGGGCCATCCCCCGCGTGGCGTTGATGAAATGGTGGATCAGCGACTCGATGTCCTGCAGCGTGTCCCTCTTCCGTGGAAGCACATAGCGGTAGTCGTCGGTGATCCAGCGCCCTCCCGGCATCCGTTCCATGGCCTGCCCCACGATCCGGAGCGACTGCCTGATCTCCTCCAGCCGGACCAGGTAGCGGGCGTAGCAGTCGCCACCTTCGGCCACTGCCACGTCGAAATCGAAGGCGTCGTAGCCGCCATAGGGGATCTTCTTCCGCAGGTCCCACTCGAAGCCGCAGGCGCGCAGGTTCGGCCCTGTCACCCCCCACTCCATGGCATCGTCAGGGGAGATGACCCCGACCCCCTTCAGTCTGGCGGTAAAGATCGGGTTGTTGTTCAGCATGGCCTCGTACTCGGCCAGCCGGAGGGGCAGCCCCTTGAGCACCTCCCGCACCGGCCCTTCCCAGCCGTCGGGGAGATCGTCCGCCACCCCGCCGATGCGGAACCAGGCCGGGTGCATCCGGCCGCCGGTGACCATCTCGATGACGTCGAATATCAGCTCCCGGTCAGTGAAGGTGTAAAACACCGGGGTCATGGCGCCCAGGTCGGAGGCAAGGGTGCCGAGCCAGACCAGGTGGCTGGCGACGCGGAACAACTCCGACAGCATGACCCGGATGTAGACTGCCCGCTCCGGCACGCTGATGCCGCACAGCTTTTCAACGGCCGTGACATAGGCCAGGTTGTTCTGGACCCCGGCCAGGTAGTCGATCCGGTCGGTGTAGGGGAGGAACTGGTGCCACGACTGGCGCTCCCCGATCTTTTCCGCGCCCCGGTGGTGGTAGCCGATGTCCAGGTCCAGGTCCCGGATCTCCTCGCCGTCCAGCTTCAGCACGACCCTCAGGATGCCGTGGGTACCGGGGTGCTGGGGGCCCAGGTTGAGGACCAGGGTCTCCTCGTCGATCCGGTCGAAGAACTCCGCGGCCGGGAGCGGCTGGTGCCGGCGCGCGTCCACGGTGGTGTAGGGGGGCATCTCGGTGGCCCGGAAGGGGTGGTCCTTGCGCAGAGGGTGCCCCTCCCAGTCGTGGGGCATGAGAATGCGGCGCAGGTTCCGGTGGCCGGAGAACCTGATGCCGTACATGTCGAAGACCTCCCGCTCGTACCAGGAGGCGGCGGGCCAGAGATGCGTGACGGTCGGGAGCTCCGGGGAGTCGCCCGGGAGCTCGGTCTTGAGGCGGAGGTGGCCGGGCACGTCGAAGGAGAGGAGGTGGTAATTGACGGTGAAGTCCTTGAAGGCGCGCCGGTCGCGGCGACACGACTCGTCCACGGCGGCGATGTCCTCCAGCCTCCTGAACGGAGCCTCCTTCCGGTTCCTGAGGTGGGCCAGCACCGAGGGCACGAGCTCCGGCGGGACCCGATAGGTGGGCATGTCCGTTGCCGAGACGTCCTCGGTCACCCTGCCGTCGAACTCCCGCTCCAACTCTCCCTCCAGCCGGAACGGCGGGAACGGGTGCCGCGGCGCGGCCGGCCGCCACATCTCGTCGGAGCGGGGCATCCAGGGCTTCGGGTGGCCGACCGAGGTCCCCCTGACGGAGATGCCCGCCATGCCCGGTCCCCTGGTGTCCCGTGACTTGGTCTCGCCGTCCGCCAGCACCGGAGCGGTGGTCCCCTGGACGCCGCCGGGAAGGTGCAGCACCGAGCGGGCCGGCCGCTCGTGACGGCGGATCTTCTCCTGGAGCAGCATGAGCCCCTGCAGGAAGGCCTCGGGCCGGGGGGGACAGCCCGGGACGTAAACGTCCACCGGCAGGATCTGGTTGACCCCCTGGACCACGCTGTAGACGTCGTACATCCCGCCGGAATTGGCGCAGCTCCCCATGGAGACGACCCAGCGGGGCTCGGCCATCTGCTCGTAGAGCCGGAGCACCGACGGCGCCATCTTCTTGAACACCGTGCCGGCAATGACCATCAGGTCCGCCTCCCGAGGCGTGCCGCGCAGCACCTCGGCGCCGAAGCGGGAGATATCGTGGCGGGAGGTGAAGGAGGTCATCATCTCGACGAAACAGCAGGACAGGCCGAAGAACATCGGCCACAGCGAGTTGGCCCGGCCCCAGTTGATCAGGTCGTCCAGGCGGGTGAGGAGGATGTTGCTATGTGAGATGGATTCCTGTTCGGTCATAAATGAAAAAAGGTTCGGGGATCGAGGATCGGGGATCGAGGAATGATGTCTAACATTAGGCTGTAAGGACGCTTTCCAGAACGCATGCACGCCGGGAACAGGTGTAACCTTATCTTTTGAGACCACGTCTTCTTGCAGGGTTTCAATCTCGCTCCCCGATCCTTGCTCCTCACTCCTCGCTCCTCGCTTCTCTCGCCGGCCCCCAGTCCAGCCCCCCCTTCCTCCAGAGCCACAGGAGGCCCAGCAGGAGCACGCAGATGAACACGGTGATGTGCATCAGGCCTGGAATCCCCAAGAGGTCCCAGGCCACGGCCCAGATGAAGATGAACACCGATTCCACGTCGAACACGATGAAAAAGATGGCCACCAGGTAGAAGGGGACCGGGCAGGCCAGCCGTGCCGTGCCGCTCGGGATGACCCCGGACTCGTAGGCTGCGTCCTTTACCGGGTCTCTCCGCCTCTCCCCCAACCACCAGGCCGCGAACAGGAGCCCTCCGACCAGGAGCAGCGCCATGGCCGTGTAGACTATGAGGGGGAACAACTCCTCCATCACCGGAACGAATCCGGCGACGCTCTGTCCGGGTGCTTCATTCATGCTATTTTCTCACCGCTCCTAAAGCGCTTTATCGACATGAAACTCAAATGTATCTTGAGACAAGACGCGGTTACCGGAGAGACCTGCCAGGTTCCGAAAACCCGGCAGGCCTGCCTGAGATGCTTTCACCCGCCCTTGAGGAGAAAATCCACCACCTCCGCGGGGTGCGAGTCCGCCTTTTTCACCGTCTGCCAATGCTTCGCCACCCTGCCGTCCGGCCCCACGACAACCGTCGAGCGGATGGTCCCCAGGCTCTTCTTGCCGTACCTCATCTTCTCCCCGAAGGCCCCATAGGACTCCATCATGGAGGTGTCCGGGTCGGAGAGGAGTACGAAGGGAAGGCCGAACGAGCGGATGAACCGGTCGTGGGACACCAGGCTGTCCCTGCTGACCCCCAGGAGCACGATCCCCCTGGATACCAGCTCCTGGTGGAGGTCGCGGAAGGCGCATGCCTCCTTGGTGCATCCCGGGGTATTGTCCTTTGGATAGAAATAGATGACCAGGGTCTTGCCACTGTAGTCTCTCAAAGCATGTTTTATGCCGTCGGTCCCGTAGAGTTCGAAATCCGGCGCCGGTTGTCCTTCAAGTGAAGCCATGTCCTTCTCCTTCAGCGAAACCATGAATGGTTCCGGGGACGTTCAGGGAGATCCTCTCTTCCCTTGCTCCCGCGAGACCCCGGGATAATGTCTCAGTTTATGTCAGAAAACCGATAATGCAAGGTGCCAAAATGGCTTTCATGGAACACCCTGGAAATCCATGAACGATTTCCAGGTCAAGCCGAAGTGAAGTGTGGGAATTCTATGATACATTAAAACAAATGTGGCTCTGATCTGGCAATCGGGGGAGGGTTTGCATGCACACGCCAAACAGGATACCTCTGACAATCGTCGGCACATATCTTTTTTTCGGCACGGTGTGGATTCTCCTTTCGGATTTTTATTTATACTGGTTCCTCAATGCCGATCCCGGGGTCGTACGGCTGGAGCTTTTCAAGGGACTGGCGTATGTATCGCTGACAGGGATCGGTCTCTACTGGCTGGTCCGGTTTCATTTCAGAAAACAGCTGGACATGCAGGCGGTCCTTGAACAGCGCAACCGGGAGCTTCAGGAATCCATGGCCGCCACCGGGAAGGAAAAGGCCAAGTACGAGGCCATGCTCATGGCCATCGGCGACGGGGTCTCGGTCCAGGACCGGGAGTTCCGCATCATTTACCAGAACCGGTTCCTGAAAGACCTGTTCGGCAACCAGGAGGGAAACCATTGCTTCATGTCCTACGAAGGGATCCCCGTGGTCTGCGACGGCTGTCCCCTGCATGAGGCGTTCACGGACGGGAAGGTTCACAAGGCGGAACGATGCGTGTGCATCGAGGGCGTGGACCATCACGTGGAGCTGACCGCTTCGCCGGTCCGGGACCTGCGTGGAGAGATCGTCGCCGGCATCGAGATCGTGCGGGACATCACCGAGCGCACGAACATGGAGGAGCGCCTGGCCGCCTCGGAACGGAAGTTCCGCATGCTGTTCGACCACGCGCCGGACGCGGTCTTCATACACGCGCCGGACGGCCGTATCCTCGAAGCGAACGAAGCCGCCGTCGAGAGGCTGGGGTACGGCCACGCACGGCTCGTTGCAATGAGCATGCGGGAGCTGGAGGTGCCGGACCCTCCCGATAAGTCACAGGAGCGGATCCGCGGGATCCTTGCTCACGGCTCGCTCATCTTCGAGACCGGCTGCGTCACGGAGAACGGAGTGGTCATTCCCATGGAGGTGAGTGCCAGACGTATCACCTACGAAGGAAACGAGGCCATCCTGAGCTATTGCCGGGACATCACCGAACGGAGAAAGGCCGAAGACTCCCTCAGGGAGAGCGAGGAAAGGTGGCAGTTCGCCCTTGAGGGGAGCGGCGACGGGGTCTGGGACTGGGACATCGCCCAGGGTACGGTCTATTACTCTGATCGTTGGAAAAGCATGCTGGGGTTCGGCCCCCGCGACTTCCCTGAGAACGAGAACCTGTGGCGCATGCTGGTCCATCCGGACGATCGCCCATGGGTCAGTGAAGAGCTCAGACGGCACCTGCAGAACGAAATCCCGGTCTACATCACCGAACACCGGCTCTACTGCAAGGACGGATCCTGGAAGTGGATCCTGGATCGCGGCAAGGTAATGGCCCGGGATTCCGCGGGCTACCCCCTGCGGATGGTCGGCACCTACACCGACATAACCGACCGCAAGCGTCTGGAAGAGCAGCTCCGCCAGGCCCAGAAGATGGAGGCGGTGGGCGAGTTGGCCGGGGGAATCGCCCACGACTTCAACAACATACTGACCGCGATCATCGGCAGAATCTACCTGCTGCAGACCAGACTCTCGGACAGACAGGACCTCCTGGCCCATGCGGACCAGATTGCCTATGCGGCCGAAAGAGCTGCCAACCTTACCCAGAGCCTGCTTGCCTTCAGCCGCGAGCAGATAATCAACCTGCAGCGCAAGGACCTCAACCAGGTGGTGAAAAACTCCGGCAAGCTCTTCAGCAGGCTTGTGCGCGAGGACATGGAGATCTCCATGAACCTGGCTCCTTCAAACCCGGTGATCCTGGCCGACGAGGTGCAGCTGGAGCAGGTACTGATGAACCTGGTGGCCAACGCCCGGGACGCACTCCCCCATGGGGGCAGCATCGGGATCTCCACCGATACTCTCTGGTTCGACGAAAAATACGTGGCCACCCACGGCTTCGGCAGGGTGGGCACGTACGCCGTGCTCACCGTATCCGACAATGGAACCGGCATGGACGCAAATACCAAGGCCAGGATCTTCGAACCGTTTTTCACTACCAAGGAGGTCGGCAAAGGCACCGGGCTCGGGCTCTCCATCGTCTATGGCATCGTCAAGCAGCATAATGGCCATATCAACGTCTACAGCGAGCCGGGCGCCGGCACGACCTTCAGGATATATCTTCCCGCAGTGGAGGGAGCTACCGAGGAGGAGGAACCGACAGAGCCGGCTCTCCCGCCGTCCGGCAGTGGGACCATCCTGGTGGCGGAGGACGAGGAAGCGGTCAGGGCACTGACCAGGACCATCCTGAGCGAATTCGGCTATCAGGTCATCGAAGCGGTTGACGGCATGGAGGCGGTGGTGAAGTTCCGCGAAAACCCGGACGGTATAGATGCGGTGCTGCTGGACGTGATCATGCCGCGCCTGAACGGCAGGGAGGCGCGCGACGAGATCATCAAGACCCGGCCGGACGCAAAAATACTGTTCATGAGCGGTTATACTGGGGATATTCTGGGACAGCAGGGCCTGCTCACCGGGGAGACCGGGATGATCCAGAAACCCCTCAAACCGAGGGACCTCCTGATCAAACTGGGGAAGATGCTTGAATAGACCGGCCGTTTAATCTTGACCTTTTGCACCTCCTTCGCTACTCTTTTCCGGAAGAAGTTCATAACCCGCAGTGAATACGGTGTTCCCGTTCCGCAGCGTCATCAAGGTCCATCATGCTCAAGGCTTACCTCCGTACGGAAGACACCATCAAGGCGCTCACTCTGGAGCTGGAGCACCTTGAATCCCTTGACCCCTCCACCCTGGTGTGGCTCGACATGGTCTCCCCCACGCCGGAGGAGAACATCGCCGTGGAGAGGTCCCTCAAGCTGGAGCTCCCGACCCGCCAGGAATCGGAAGAGATCGAGTACAGCTCCCGCTACTGGGAGGACGAGAGCGGCATCTGGATCAATACCCCCTTCCTGGTCAAAGAAGAAGAAAACTTCGTCAACGAGACGGTATCCTTCATCCTGAAGGGGAACCTTCTCACCACGATCCGTTTCAACGAGCTGCGCATCTTCACCGAATTCTCCCGCAAGCTCAGACTTACGCCGCGGGCCTTCCACAACGGCGCCGACGTCCTCTCGGGGATTCTGGCCATGAGGGTGGATATCGACGCGGACCTGATCGAGAACCTGTCGAAGGAGATCGTCACCATCGGCCGGAAAGACCCCCAGTCGTTCGACCAGCCGGGCGAATTCCTCGAGTACATCACCTCGTACGAAGACATCAACATCACCTTCCGTGAAAACCTGACCGACAAGCACCGGGTCATTTCATCACTGCTGAAAAGCGCCATGATCTCGGAAAGCCATAAAAGGGAGCTTTCCATGATGATCAAGGACGTGAACTCTCTCATCACCTCGGCAAACTTCAACTTCGAGCGCCTCGACTACCTCCAGAACCTCTTTCTCAACCACCTGAGCATAGAGCAGAACAAGGTCATCAAGATCTTCACCGTCATGTCGGTAATCTTCCTGCCACCGACGCTCATCGCCAGCATATACGGCATGAACTTCAGGTTTCTGCCCGAGCTGGAATGGCAGTTCGGCTACCCCGTGGCCCTCGGGCTCATCGTCCTCTCCGCCATCCTCCCAATCTACATCTTCCGGAAGAAAGGTTGGCTGTAGGCTTGAGGACCGCCGGGCATGCTCCGCCCGACCGTTGGACCCTCCGTAGCGTCACATTATGCCCGTGAACGTATCGCCTTGAATCGAACCATGACCAAACCGACCTTTACCCAGATCGTCGACATCCCGCAGATCAAGCAGTTACTGGAGGCCCATTTCCAGACCACCGGCGTGCTCTCGGCCATTCTCGACACGAATGAGAACATTCTGGTGGCCGTGGGGTGGCAGGATATCTGTACCCGGTTCCACCGGGCCAATCCGGACTCCCTTGCGCGCTGCCGTCAGAGTGATGCCCTCATCAAATCCCGGATGCAGGAGCTGCAAGGTGACATCCTGGAGTACCGGTGCGCCAACGGGTTGCAGGAGGTGGCCATGCCGATTGTCATCGAGGGAGAGCACCTGGCCACCTTCTTCCTCGGCCAGTTCTTCTACGATGACGAAAGGCCGGACCCGGAATATTTCCGCCGCCAGGCTCGCGAATTCGGCTTCGACGAAGAGGACTACATGGCCGCCCTTTCGCGGGTTCCCTTCCTGACCCGCACGCAAGTCGGCGACATCATGGACTACTACCGAATCCTGGTCCGGATGATGGCCGAGACCGGGCTGAGAAACCTCAGGCTCACCCGGGGGGTGGAGGAGCGGAAGAAGGCCGAGGAAGAGGCGTCCTTCTTCAGGAACCTGGTGGAATACACCCGCGACCCGGTCTACGTACTCGACCCCGACGACGGCTGGAGACTGGTCTACCTCAATCAGGCGGCATGCGCCCATTACGGTATGGATCGGGAACAGCTCCTCACCATGCGCATTCCCGACTGGGACCCGAAATTCGACATGACCACCATTGACAAGGGGTGGCAGCAGCAGAAGCAGGGAAAGTCCGTGCGCTTCGAGACGGTACACCGACTTGCTTCCGGAAAGCTGGTTCCGGTCGAGGTCTCGGCCAACTACCTGGTGCATGAGGGAAAGGAGCTGTGCGTCGGTTATTTCCATGACATCAGCGAACGCAAGGCCATGGAGGCCCGGCTGAAGGAAAGCGAACGGAACCTTATCGAAGCCCAGCGCATCGCCTGCATCGGCAACTGGCTGACGGATACCTCCGGCAACGTCATCTCGGCCTCGACCGAGTGCTATCGGATCTTCGGCGTCACGCCTGAGGAGTTCGCGGAGACCTTCGAAGCCCGCATGGCATGCGTGCACCTGGACGACCGCGCCAGGGTCAGGTCGGTGATGGAAGATCTGATGAAGAACCGCGCCTCGGGGTCGCTGGAGTGCCGGATCATGCGCCCGGACGGCGACGAGAGAATCGTCCATATCCGGCTGGAACCTGCGCCCGGCGAACCAGGAAAACCCGAACGCATATTCGGGACGGTGCAGGACGTCACCGAGCAGCGCAAGGTAATGGACTCCCTGATGGAAAAGGACCTCCTGCTCCTGCAGCAGAGCCGCCTGGCCACCATGGGCGAGATGGTGAATTACATCGCCCACCAGTGGCGGCAGCCCCTCAACGTCATCGGGCTGTTGGTCCAGGCCATGCGGGACGACTATCTGCACGGCGAGCTGGGAGAAGAAGACCTGCCGCGTATCGTGGGGCAGATTATGGACCTGATCCGGCACATGTCTGGCACCATCGAGGATTTCAGGGTCTTCTTCAGGTCCGGCAAGGAAGCAAAGCCCTTCGATCTCAGGGAGGTGACCTGCAAGACCCTGTCGTTCGTAGCCGACTCATTGAAGATGAGCAACATCGGGCTCACGCTGGAAGCCGAGGACGGCCTTGTGGCCATGGGGTACCGGAACGAATTCTCCCACGTGCTGCTCAACCTCCTGAACAATGCGCGGGAGGCCCTGGCGGAGAAGGGCACGGCATCTCCCGGGATAACCATCAGGATCTTCAGGGAAGAGGATACCGGCGTGATCTCCATCAGGGACAACGCGGGAGGCATCCCCCCCGACATCATCGGAAAACTGTTCGACTGCTACTTCACTACCAAGGAGAAAGGGACCGGCGTCGGTCTTTACATGTGCAGGACTATTATTGAAAAACGCATGGGGGGCTCCATTGCGGCGCACAACGTGGATGACGGGGCCGAGTTCCGCGTCCGCATCCCCCTGGTGAATCCGAATCCGTACAACAGGGACGCAGTTGCCGGAAGAATTGATTAATCCGGCAGTGCCCCTGCCGAGGATTGGATACAAGGCCTTACGCAACCATGCGTATGGCCTTTTTTTATTGGAACAATCCTGGACCCGCACCATCCCGCATGACAAGCAAGGATACGGGTCGGGTTCATTATAATATCAAAATTATCAAAATAATTATGTTTTTCACGAAGATATCACTGTATTTATTGTTCATTCGATCCGATAAATCCAAGTATGCGGTGTCCGCAGTTGATCCATCCGGTGCACCCATGCCGGCCCGGGTAAGGAAAATCAAAGCAATCAGGAGCATGGCGCTTCATGATAAACAAGCTTGAAAAAGCAAACTCCCCGCCGTCCACCGGGGCCTTCCTGTTGCGGCTCGCGGCCTGCGTCTTAGCGGTGAATCTGTTCGTTGTCTCTCTAACGGGATATTCCCTGAACGAGAGTCGGGGTCAGCACCGGGAGAGGGCGGAAGTAACAACCCAGAACCTGTCGCAGGTCATAGAACAGCACATAGGCGCAACCATAACCAAGCTGGATGTTGTCCTCCTGACCACGGTGGACGAAATAAAAAAACAGATTGCTTCCGGCGGCATCGAGAAACAATCGCTGGATGCCTTCATGACCAGACACTGCTCAAGCCTTCCCGAACTGGACGGACTGCGGATGGCCGATGCGCGGGGTTATATCAGGTACGGCTCCGACACTGCGGAAACGGCTGCCATAAATGTCGCCGACCGCCACTACTTCAAGCGACACGGCAGCGACTCCGGTTCGGGGTTGATCATATCCAGGCCTCTGGTGAGCCGCGTTACCGGAAAGTGGGCATTGGTTATATCCAGGCGGGTCAACAATCCCGACGGCAGCTTTGCCGGAGTCGCTTACGGTGTGATATCACTGGAGCACTTTGCCAGGCTGTTTGCCTCCATTGATGTGGGCAAGCACGGCTCCATAACAGTGCGCGACGACGAGCTTGGCTTGGTGGTGCGCTACCCCAAACCGGAGGAAAGCGGCGGCTCCATAGGGGAAAAAATAGTATCCGACACGTTCCGGCAACTGATCGCGTCAGGTAGGGAAAACGGGACGTTCAATGCGGTATACCCGGTTGACGGGATCGAGCGGACCCTCTCCTTCCGCAAGATCTCAACGTATCCGCTCTACGTCAGTGTAGGCCTTGCCTTGGACGACCATCTCGCCGATTGGCGGGGTGAAGTGCGCAGGATGGCCCTGATGGCGGCGATTTTCTTTGGCATCACGCTGCTGGCGTCATGGCTGATTTACCGCGACTGGCTGCGAAGAAAGGAAGCGGTGCGGGAACTGGCCCGTCAGGAGCTGAAATTTCGCACCATGGCGGACTTCACCTACGACTGGGAATTCTGGCTCGCTCCCGACGGCTCCTTCATCCACACCTCGCCGTCCTGCGAAAGGCTGACCGGCCACAGCGCGGAGGCCTTTTACCAAGACCCTGGCCTTCTGAACCGCATCGTGCACCCGGACGACCTGCCGCTCTGGCTCGAACACCGCTGCCACCTGGATGACAACGGGAAATCAGAAAGCATCATTTTCCGCATTCGCCGTGCCGACGACGCAATCTGCTGGATCGAGCACGTATGCCGGCCGGTTATTGACCCATCGGGAACCTACCTCGGGCGACGCGGCAGCAACCGCGACATCACCGAACGCGAGCAGGCGAACGAGGAGAGAAAGAAACTGGAAGCCCGGCTGCTCCAGGCCCAGAAGATGGAAGCCATCGGTCGGCTCGCAGGCGGGATCGCCCACGATTTCAACAACATCCTGACCGCCATTATCGGCTACACCCAGATTCTCCTGATACGGACGGCGAACGACAGCCAACTGCAGCATTACGTCGAGCAGGTCTTTACCTCGGCGGAGCGGGCGGCCGACCTCACCAAGGACCTGCTGGCCTTCAGCAGGAAGCAGGTCCTTCATACGGAACCGCTGGACGCATGCGACATATTGCGAAGATTGCGGAAGATGCTCGAACGCCTGATCCCGGAGGACACGGATTTCCGGACAACTCTTTCGGAAGACGAACTGGTCGTCATGGCGGACAGGGGGAAAATCGAGCAGGTTATCATGAACCTTGTTACCAACGCCAGGGACGCCATGCCGACGGGAGGCGTGCTGTCGATCGGTATCTCGCGGGCGGTGATGGACGGAAGGTTCGTCCACTCGCACGGGTTCGGGGAGCCCGGCGAGTATGCCTGCATCTCGGTGGCCGATTCGGGTCGCGGCATGGATGAGGAGACCCGCAGGAAGCTGTTCGAGCCGTTCTTTACCACAAAGGAGGTGGGCAAGGGGACCGGGCTCGGCATGGCCATCATCTACGGCGTGGTCAAGCAGCATAACGGCTACATCAGCGTCTATTCCGAACCCGGGAGGGGGACGACCTTCAGGATCTATCTGCCGCTCATTGCCGGAGAGGTTGCGGTGGTTCCTGAGACACGGGATAAGGATCCGATTGCGAGCGGCACGGAAACCATCCTGCTGGCCGAGGACGACGCGTCGGTGCGGGAACTGCATAAGACGATCCTGGAAACAGCCGGATACGAGGTCATCGAGGCGGTCGACGGCCAGGATGCGCTCGACAGGTTCATGGGGCATCCGAAAGCGGTGGACATGCTCATAACCGACGTGATCATGCCAAAAATCGACGGTAAACGGCTCTATCAGGAAATTGAGAAGATCCGGCCCGACATGGGGGTCCTGTTCATGAGCGGCTACACCAGGGATATCGTCATCGAGCGGGGAATACTCGACCACGAGTGGAACTTCCTGGCCAAACCGGTCAGGTCTGCGGATCTGCTGAGAAAGGTACGACACATCCTGGATCAGAAGGATGGGCAAGAAAACGGGCTGCGGCGATGACCGAAGCCCGTAGATTTCAGTGGCACGCTCGGAGGGATTCGAACCCCCGGCCAATGGCTTCGAAGGCCATTGCTCTATCCAGCTGAGCTACGAGCGCATGGTGGTCGTTACTTGCCCGGAGGAGGCCGGCCAGTGGAGATCGGCCCGCGGTCCGCAGACGGAAAGGAAAACCCGTCCATCACATACGGGCGTTTCCAATGCCCACTCTATCCCAACTGACGAAGCGAAATCAAGCCCCTTTTCCCCAGTTGTTCCAGCTTTGCCCCGCGGAAACATTCTGCTATCCTATCCCCATGCTCATCGAAATGCACGCTCACTCCAGCGAGCACTCCTCCTGCAGCAGCATCCCGGCATCGGACCTGGTCAGACAGGTATGTGCCAAGGGGCTGCAGGGGATCGTGTTCACCGACCACCACTACCTGTGGGACGTGGACGAACTGCGGCGGGTGCGACGGGCCGCGGCAGTGCCCGACCATTTCCTGATCATTGCCGGCCAGGAGGTGAGGACTCCGGAGTTGGGTGACGTGCTGGTCTACGGGGCCGGAGAGACCCTGTTGCGGGGAACCCCGCTCGGCGAGATCCGGGAGCGGTTTCCCGACGCGGCCCTGGTCTGGGCGCATCCCTACCGGGGAGGAAAGTCCCCGGACGACGCCAACCTGCTCCTGACGGACGGGGTGGAGATCTTCAGCTCAAACCACACGGTGCGGGAAAACAGCAGGGCACTCAGGGACTGGCACCGGCTCCGCTTCACCGCCATCGGCGGTACCGACACCCACGGCAGCGGCTATGCCGGGCTCTACCCCACCCTGTTCGACCATCCGGTCTCGACGGTCCTTGAGCTGGCCGTCGAGATCAGGAAAGGACGCTGCCTCCCCTTCCTGAAGGAGATCCCGCGATCGGGCGCCAACAGCATGGTCACCGAGGTGACCATCGGCGCCAAGGGGATGGACGAGGTGCGGGAGCGGATCATCATCAAGAGCATCTCCAACCGGCGCAAGTGGAGCACTGCCGAGCGGGCCTACCGCATCACCGATGCGATCGCCCGGCACGGCTTCCAGGGGGGACCCTACCGAGTACCGGTCCCCATCGACGAGGACCATGACACCATGACCCTCATCGAGCAGGGTGTGCGGGGGAAGTCCCTGTTCGACAAGCTCCTGACCGCTTCCCGGGAGGACGGCCTGCTGTACGTCCGCATGGCAGCGCGCTGGCTGGCCGGGCTGCACGGCTGCCGCCTCCGCATAACCCCGCGCCATGAATTCCTCGAACGAGAGCAGGACCGGCTAGCAAAGTACCTGGAGCGCTTCACCTCCATCTCACACCGGCACGCTTCCCGGGCCGGGGAAATACTCGGCGTTGTCGCAAGCGAGGAGACCCGACGCTACGGGAACCATCCGGAGCTGCTGGTCCAGGGACACGGCGATTTCCACCCCAAGAACGTGTTTATCGGCCAGGACAGCCAGGAGAACCGCGATACCCTGTTCGCCGCGGCCATCGACTTCGAGAGTTCCCTCTGCCTGCCGCCCGCCTTTGACGTGGGATGTTTCCTGGCCCAGTTCCAGAACCAGTTTTACCCCCATGGCGAGATCCTGACCGCTATTCCGGAGGGGGTGTTTCTGGACGCCTACCTGGAGGCGTCCGGGAACCCGGACGGCGATTTTCTCAGCCAGGTGGAGCTGTTCCGCGCCAGGACCAACATGAGCATCGCCGCCTACCTGATACGGCTCGGGCTCGGAGAGAGCCCGGACCTCTGGCGGGTGCTGCTGGAGGCGGAACGGTCGCTCTGCTCCCTGTAGGAATCAGGGATCCCGCATTCATTTATTTTCACTCTGGCGCGGTTTGTTTTTCCCGCTATACTGGGTTTCATGAAAAACAGTAAGAGGAGGTCTCGACACATGATAAGCAAGAAGATGACCCAGGCTCTGAATCAGCAGCTCAACAACGAACTCTATTCCGCCTATCTCTACCTGTCCATGTCTTCCTTTACCAACCACATCGGACTGAAGGGGGCTGCCAACTGGTTCATGGTCCAGTACCAGGAAGAGATGGCGCATGCCATGAAGTTCTACGACTACCTCAACAGCCAGGGAGAGCATGCGCAACTGACCGCCATCGCGGCGCCGCCGGTGGAGTTCGGCACCCTGCTCTCCATGTTCGAGCAGACACTGAAGCACGAGCAGTTCATCACCAAATGCATCAACGACCTGATGGAACTGGCGGTCAAGGAGAAGGACCACGCTACCCGGATATTCCTCCAGTGGTTCGTTACCGAGCAGATCGAGGAAGAGGGGAACGACAACGACATCATCACCAGGCTGAAGCTGGTGGGGGACAGCCCGCAGGGCCTGCTGATGGTGGACGCCGAGATGGCAGCCCGGGTGTTCACCCCCCCGGCCGCAACCGCGGCATAGGCCGAGCCCTTTCGGGTATCGAGGATCGCTCCATGAAAGTCAGGCTCTGCGACAAGAACAAGGGGAAATCCAGGGTAGCCAGGCGGCTGAAGGAAGAGCAGCCCGGCCTGGACGTCAAGGTGAAGAAGTGCATCGATATCTGCGGCGACTGCTCCAAGGCCGGCATCGCCCGGGTCGACGGGAAAAAGGTGGTCGCCAAAGATGGCGACGATCTGGTCAAGAAGATTATCAAGCGGCTTGACGACAAGTAGTTGCCAGCACCGGGAGGCGGCGCAGGCCGCCCCCCCTCCCCTGCCCATAACGGCATTCCCATACGGAAAGCCCTGAAACTAAATCCGCCCTCCTGCCGCCGCATTCTCCCATTGAATTACTCCATGACGGACTGACCGCTAATAATTGACAATATTTATCGGGTATGTTATTCGGTAAGCCATTAATTTTCTTATCACGGATATTGTCAACAAAAGAGGTTCCTATGTTCAACAGGATGCGCGAGGACATAATGTCGGTGTTCGAGCGGGATCCGGCGGCCCGGAGCGTGCTGGAGGTGCTCTGTTGCTACCCGGGGCTCCACGCCGTCTGGATGCACCGGGTCTCCCACTGGTTCTGGGTTCGCGGTTTCTGCTTCATCGGGAGGCTGGTCTCCCATTTTGCCCGTTTTTTCACCGGTATCGAGATCCATCCGGGTGCGACTATCGGTCGGAAATTCTTCATCGATCACGGCATGGGGGTGGTGATCGGCGAGACCGCCGAGATCGGCGACAACGTGACCCTCTACCACGGGGTAACCCTGGGGGGCGTGAGCCTGGAACGCACCAAGCGTCACCCGACGGTGGAGGATAACGTGGTCATCGGCTCGGGCGCCAAGGTGCTCGGTCCCTTCACGGTCGGCAAAGGGAGCAGGATCGGCTCGAATTCCGTGGTGATCAAGGAGGTCCCACCCAATGCCACCGTGGTCGGGGTGCCGGGACGGATGGTGATGGCCGCTGAGAAGCCCGCCGAAAAGGCCGACCTGGAGCACGGCAGGCTCCCGGACCCGGAGGCGAAGGCCATTGCCTGTCTGTTCGACCAGGTCCGGGAACTGGAACGTAAATACGGCGAACTGGCTCGGGACCACGAGGAGCTGAAAAAGAGACTGAATGGCTGAGATGTTTTCCGAAAACCGCCGCCCCAGGGTGGCGGTGGCCATGAGCGGCGGGGTGGACTCCTCTGTGACGGCTGCCCTGCTGAAGGAACAGGGATACGAGGTGATCGGCGTCTCCATGCGGGTATGGGACCCCACCGCCTTCTTTGCCGAAACCGAATGCGACAGCCAGACCTGCTGCTCGCCGGACGACGTGCGGGACGCCGGAAGGATCGCGGACCAGCTCGGAATCCCCTTCTACGTGGTCGATTTCGAGCAGGAATTCCGCAGGCTGGTTGTTGACGATTTCGTCAACGAGTATTATTCTGGACGCACCCCCAACCCCTGCGCCCGATGCAACCGGCTGGTCAAGTTCGGCCTGCTGCTGGACAAGGCCGCGGGACTGGGGGCGGACTTCATGGCAACCGGCCACTATGCGCGCATCGAGCAGAGAGACGACGGCTTCTTCCAGCTCCTGAAGGGAAGGGACCCGAAAAAGGACCAGTCCTACTTCCTGTTCGGCCTGACCCAGGCCCAGCTCTCCAGGAGCCTGTTTCCGCTCGGCTCCCTGACCAAACCCGAGGTGCGGGAGCTGGCCGCCCGCTTCAACCTCAGGGTGGCGGAAAAAAAAGAGAGCCAGGAGATCTGCTTTATCCCCGACAACGACTATGTCCGGTTCATTGAAGCGGAGCGGAGCTTCGGCGACCTGTCCGGTGACATCGTCACCAGGGACGGCACCGTGGTTGGACGTCATCAAGGGGCGCACCGCTACACCGTGGGACAGCGGCGGGGCTTGGGCATCGCCTGGAAGGAACCGCTCTACGTGCTCGGCGTGGATGCCCTCCGCCGACGGGTGGTGGTCGGTCCAAAGGAGGAGCTCTACCGGGTCGACCTGACCGCAGCCGACCTGAACTGGATCATGCCTGCGCCGGATGCGGAATTCGCCACCACCTGCAGGATCCGCTACCGCCACCAGCCGGTCCCCTGCCGGGTCACCCCACTGGAAGGCGACCGGGTGAAGGTGCGGTTCGACCGGCCGGAGAAATCGATCACCCCGGGCCAGGCCGTGGTCTTCTACCAGGGCGACCGGGTCCTGGGCGGAGGGTGGATAGAATAGTTTCCCATCATGAAACCCTGGGAAGGTGTTATGCGGGACGGGCCGGGGTTTTCACGGAGCCTTTCGTACGGAACCCTTGCCTGTTTTAGGGATAGCAGCCTGTTCAGGCAAGAAGGCCATTGGCCCGGTGCTGTCCTGCGTCCGATTACGAGGGGCTTCGGGGAAGTCCCGGCCCGTCCCCTTACGACACTTTCCGGATGGATATTAAATAGAGAAATGAAGAGAGTATCCTTTGTCACCCTCGGGTGCAAGACCAACCAGTTCGAGACCGCCGCCATGGATGAAGCCCTCCGCAAGGAGGGCTTCGTCGTGGTGCCGCCCGGCCAGGCGGTCGACGTCTGCGTCATCAACACCTGCACGGTAACGGCCCGGACCGATGCCGAATCCAGACGGCTGATCCGGCGCGCCCACCGGGAAAACCCCTCCGCCGTCATCGTGGTCACCGGCTGCTATTCCCAACTCTCGCCGGAGGTATTCCAGGGGTTCCCCGGCGTCTCCCTGATCATAGGTAACAGCGAAAAGCGGGAGCTGGTCGAGCTGCTGCGCGACCTGGACGGCGGCCAACAGGTCAAGGTGGCCGACATCTCCCGGGAGCAGGAGGCGGCCCCCATGCCGCTGGAGAGCTTCAGCGAGCACACCCGGGCCTTTCTCCAGGTTCAGAACGGCTGCGACTCCCGCTGCTCCTACTGCATCGTACCCCACGTCCGGGGCAGATCCAGGAGCGTCCCCCCGGATCAGGCCCTGCAGGGCGTCCGTGCTTTCTCCGCCCAAGGCTTCCGCGAGGTGGTCCTGACCGGTATCCACCTGGGCGCCTACGGCCTGGACCTGACGCCCACCTCCAGCCTGTTCGAACTGGCGTCTCAGGTGGAACGCCAACGACTGATCCCCCGGCTCCGGCTCGGCTCGGTGGAGCCGACCGAGATCCCCGATTCCCTGATTCGGCTGATTGCCGGGGCCGAAACCCTCTGCCCCCACCTCCACATCCCCCTGCAGAGCGGCGACGACCAGGTGCTTTTCGCCATGAACCGCCCCTATACCGGCGCATTCTTCCGTGAAGTGGTGGAAGAACTGGTTTCAGCCGTGCCGTCCATCTTTATCGGCACCGACATAATCGCCGGATTCCCGGGCGAGACCGATCAGGAATTCCAGAGAGGCTACCGTTTCCTTGAATCGCTCCCCCTGGCCGCCTTCCACGTCTTCCCCTTCTCGCCCCGCCAGCGGACCCCGGCGGCGACCATGCCGGGCAGGGTTCCCGCACCGGTGGTAAAGGAGCGGGCCGAGGCCCTGCGCAAGCTGTCCACGGCAAAAAAGGAAAGCTTTTTCAAAAGATTTATCGGCAGGGAGCTGGAGGTGTTGATCCAGGAGCAGGGAACGGACGGGACGATGAAGGGTCTGTCCCGCAACTACATCCCGGTCTCGGTGACGCGCTGTTCCGCACCGGTCAACTCGGAGGTCAGGGTCAGGGTGACCGGGGTCGAGGGCGAGGCGGTCAGGGGCGAGGCGGTGACATAACCCTCTCCTTGCGGCGGACCACCATCGAGCCTGAGACGCCGGTCCAGCAGGTGACGCGGCTGGACGTTGGACAGGGCCTTGAGCATGCTCCGTTTCACATGCGGATTTTCCTTCTCCAGGGTCGCCAGAAGCTCCTTCATCCGCTTGCGCTGCACGTCAGCCACCCCGCAGACCGGGCAACGGCAGCAGACCACCGGGTAACCCTCCGCGCGCGAGAAGCTGATGATGTCCCGCTCTTCCACGTAGACCAGGGGTCTTATGACCGTGGTCTCGCCGTTGTCTGCCAGCATGCTCGCGGCCATGGCCTTGAGGGAGCCGACGAAGAACTGGTTCAGCAGCAGGGTCTCCACGAAGTCGTCCAGGTGGTGGCCCAGGGCCAGCTTGTTGCAGTTGAAGCGTTGGGCCAGGGTATAGAGCACCCCGCGCTTGAGCCGGGCGCAGATGGAACAGAAGGAGGAGCCGGGCCGCCGCTTCTCCCTGATGATATCGAAGTGGTCGGTCTTCTCCATGTGATAGGCGAAGCCGTGACGCGCCAGATGCTCCTCGATGACGTCCGTCCGGTAACCGGGATAGCCCGAATCGATGTTGACGGCCATTATCTCGTACCGGATCGGGGCCCTCCTGCGGAGCGTCTCCAGCAGGTGCAGCAGGGTGTAGGAATCCTTCCCGCCCGAGACCGCCACGGCGATACGGTCCCCCTCCTCTATCAGCCCGAAATCGGCGATGGCCCTTCCCACCGAGTTCTTGATCCTCTTGAAAAGCTTTGCTTCCGGTGATGCCACGTTACGACTCTCCAATCTTCGTTGTGATCCGGTAAAAACCCTGTCCTCCCGCGATGAGCGGGACTCTGGACAAGCAGACCTGCCGGGTTCCGCAAACCCGGCAGGTCGCAAGAATGCATGCTCCGACGGCTCCGGACAAATACTGCCCAGCAGCCTACAGGAAACAGAGCGAAAAAGTCAAGAACACCCCTGTCGAACGCCCCTTGCCCCTGCTGCTCCCCTCTGGTATGGTGGAGATCAATCCAGCTCAAGGCAGTTAAGCCATGCCCCACACCAGAAACAGCGTCATCGAGGTGGCCATCCCCCTCCCCCTGGACCGGACGTTTCACTATGCCGTTCCCGGGCAGCTGCGGGACTCCGTCATGCAGGGGGTCCGGGTGTTCGTCCCGTTCGGCAGGAGAAAACTGACCGGCTACGTGCTCGGCCCGGCTTCGGCTCCGGCCGGGGAGCTGAAAGAGATCATCGCCGTCCTGGACGCGGAGCCCCTGTTCACCCCCCGGGAACTGGCCTTCTACCGCTGGATCGCCTCCTACTACCTCCAACCGCTGGGTGAGGTCATCAAGACCGCGCTCCCTGCCGGCATCAATATCGAGAGCAGCGGAAAAGCAGCGGAGGATGGGGCGGGGCAAGACCCCGGCGAGATGCTCAAGGGAGGGAGGGGCATCAGGCGGGAACGGTTCTACCGGGCCACGGACCTGGCCGCAACCGCCGCCGGTCTCCGCGGAACAGGGGCACGCATCATCCTGTGCCTGCTGGAGCAGGGAGAGGCCTCCCGCTCCCGGCTTGGCGAGCTGTTCCCCAACCCCTCCGCGCCACTCAAACGGCTGGCGGAACAGGGCCTGATCTCGGTCGAGGAACGCGAGGTGTACCGTGATCCGTTCCGGGACGAGCCGTCTGTTCCGTCGCCTGCCCGGATACTGAACCAGGCCCAGGCCGCGGCATTCGCCCGCATAGCCGAGGCCGTCACCAGCAGGGATTTTGCTCCTTTTCTCCTGCACGGGGTCACCGGCAGCGGCAAGACCGAGGTCTACCTCCACGCCATCGCCCATGCCCTTGAGCTGGGCAGAAGCGCCCTGGTCCTCACCCCGGAGATCGCCCTGACCCCCCAGTTGGTGACACGCTTCCGCGGCCGCTTTACCTGCGGCATCGCCGTGCTCCACAGCGGGCTCAACCAGGGCGAACGGTACGACGAATGGCGCCGCATCAGGCGGGGCGAGGCGGCAATCGTCATCGGGGCCAGGTCGGCAATCTTCGCCCCTTTGGAAAACCTCGGCATCATCGTGGTGGACGAGGAGCACGAGGCCTCCTACAAGCAGTCCGAAGGGGTGACCTACAACGCCCGGGACCTGGCCCTGGTGAGGGGCAAGATGGAGCGGGCCGCAGTGGTGCTCGGCTCGGCCACCCCGCTCGTCACCACCTTCCATGCGGCCCGGACCGGCAGGATACGCTGCCTCGGCCTCCCGGAACGGGTACGCGGACTGCCGCTCCCGGAGGCCCGGATCGTGGACGCCCGGCGGCTGAAGGAGACGGCCTTTTCACCCGAGCTGGCCTCTGCCCTTACGGAAAACCTGGAAAACGGCGGACAGTCCCTTTTGCTCCTCAACCGCCGGGGGTTCGCCACCTTCCTGGTCTGCCGGGACTGCGGCCACGTGTTCCGCTGCCCCAACTGCTCGGTCACCTTGACCTACCACCGCTCAAGACAGCGCCATTTCTGTCATTACTGCGATTACTCCCTGCCCGCCCCCAGCGTTTGTCCGGCATGCCACGGCCCGGGCATCGTGCTGCTCGGCAAGGGGACCGAACGGGTGGAAGAAGAGGTCCGGGCGCTCCTGCCGGCTGCCAGGGTGGCCCGCATGGACAGCGACACCACCAGCGGCCGGGGGGGATGCGCCCGGATCCTGAAACGGTTGGAGGAAGGGAGGCTCGACATACTGATAGGGACCCAGATGATCGCCAAAGGGCACGACTACCCCGGCGTGACTCTTGTGGGAGTGGTGTCGGCGGACACCACCCTCAATCTCCCGGATTTCAGGAGCGCGGAACGGACCTTCCAACTGGTAAGCCAGGTTATGGGACGGGCCGGAAGGGGCGATACGCCGGGCAGGGTCATGATCCAGGGGATGGATCCCGACCATTACGCCCTCGCCATGGCCGCCTCCCACGACTACGACGGCTTCTACCGGCTGGAAACCGGGTTCCGCGAGGAGGCCGGCTATCCCCCCTTTTCCCATCTGGCATTGCTGGGGCTCTCCGGCACGGCGGAGCGGACCGTGGAACAGGGTGCCCGTGATGCGGCCCGCCTGCTGCGGGAGATCCGTACCCGCCTGGGCGCCAGGGTGGAGATCCTCGGCCCGGCTCCGGCGCCGCTGGCAAAACTCCGGGGACGGTTTCGCTGGCAGATCCTGCTGAAGTCGGGGAGCCGCGCCGAGCTGAAACGACTGCTGCTCGCCTTCCGCGACCAATGGAGCCCGCCGCGCGTGGTCCGGACCGCCATCGATATCGACCCGGTGGACACCCTCTGAGACGACCTCCGGAACCTTGGGGCAGGGACGCGCCACCCCTGCCTGCCCTGAGATTCCGGAGGTCACCACCGGACAACCGCTCAACTCCTTGACGTATACGAAATAGACGCGACAATAATATCTTATATAATAACGGAGGTTCCGGGAACCGGACAGCGTCACGTATGCGTCAGGGGGGAGCAATGAAACAGGTTGAATCGACTGAAGATAATCTGGACAAGATAAACCGGAGAAAAAACCTTCACTGGGAACACATCACACACGAGATGACAGAGGAAGAGGTGGACGGGTTCAGGAACATGAACTGGGAGTGGTATTATAACTGTTATCTCTACAAGGATGAGCCGCTGGAGATCCTGTGCAAGATCTGCGGAGGGCTGAACACGTTTCTTCCCGGGGAAAAGAAGAAGAAATGCGTCCATTGCGGCCTGGAGATCCGGAGATGTGAAGTTGACGAAGACGAGGAATGATCCGGTCAGCCGGCCCGTCAACCTCCGGGGCGGAGGCAGATGAATGACGACTCAGTCCAGCGCCGGTAGCGGCAATTGTAACACGACCTGGTTTCATCGGCCACCAGTTCATCCTCCACGTCCTCCAGAAAGCCAACGCATTGCGCCGCCTCCCGCGCCGCTCCAGACCAGTCTCCGTTACCCCCGAGAAACCTCCGGGTACCGTCGGTAAGAGCCGACCACATCATATGCCCCCCTCCTCCAGCGGTTGTCGCTCCGCTGAACGCGATCCTGGCAAGTCCCGTGGAGGTCCGTTGCGACGATAGCGGGAAAAAGTATGGTGATACCTTTCATCATAGACAACAAAGACATTCAATTCAATCCTTTGCCGAGGCAGGGGCAGCGGCCTTGAAATTTCCAACATTGTCCCGGGCCGGCCTGTTGCGGTTTACCGTTTCTCCACGGGACGGACGATTGGGGACGGAGGTTTCCCTGGGAGGCGGAGCCGGCCCAGTTTCTCCCAGCAGAGGTCCGGATATGTAAACGTCAAAGGTGCGGCCGTTCCCTTGGAAACGGACCCGGTTCTGCAGGATCTCCTTCACCGTGAACCCGTCGACCGGGGTCCCTTCGGTAACGAGCAGTCCATTGACCACGGCCCTCCTGGCGGAACGCTTCTCCTGCCAGGCAATCCCGGCAACCTTCACATCGGCGCCGGACGGCGGTCCGCCCACCTGGTCCCGCTCCGGCGTGTCTTCACCGGGATCGGCGCCGGCCTCTGTTTTGACGGGACTGCGGGCGGGCGCCGTCTCCTCCGCCGGCATCATGGAACCCTGGGCCGGACGGGGGGCGGAAACTGGGGCCGTAACCCCGCTTCCGGCCGGAGCTCTGGCCGCATCAGGCCAGCCGGGTTGCCCCGGAGCAGCCGTGCTCCGGAAATCCCCACTCCCCGGAAACTCCCGTGCCTCCCGCACCGCGCTGTCCCGCTGCCAGAACATCACCCCGGCGACGGCCGCTCCAATCACCAGCAACGCCAGTACCGTCACCGCCGCGATTGCCGTCGGGGAGCGTGTTCCGGTGCGCAGATCCCGATGGTTCCCTCTCAGGATCTCCTCTGAAATATTGATGCCGGCATTGTTGCGCGCGGCCTTTTCCCGCTCCAGTTTCTTCAGCGCATCCAGTATGAAGCTCATCGGGTCACGATTCCCCTTTCTTGGCTAATCTGGGAGACGAGACAGCACCCCCGGCACGGTAAAGGAGGAGCAGGGTACGGCTCCCAACCATGCCGTCAGGGTCTATCCCCTGGCTTGCCTGGAACTGCTTGACCGCGGCAATGGCGTCTTCGTCGTACACGTCTTTCAGAGGCCCGTCCAGGTACCCGGCCCGCATCAGGAGCCGCCTGACGTTGCCAATCGCTTCTCCCCTGGCGCCCCGCCGGTTGACGGTCGGAATGTTCATGACGTTTTTCCAGGGGAGATAGCTGCGTCCGGACCAGAGGTGCTCCAGTTCTGCTGCGCTGATGGAGCCTATCCCCTTGAACCGGGGGGCGACCAGGAAACGGCCGTGCCGCTCGCCGACAAGGGCGAGATACCGCCGCCCTCCCCCGGCCGGAAGGTTAATCTCGAGGATGGCCGGATAGTCCATGCGTACCAGGACGCCGAGATTGCTGTTGAAACGGGAAAGCCTGAGACCGCCGGCGGCGGCCGGCCCCTGCGGTTCGGCGTAAGAGGCGACGGGATTTCCGCCGGACGCCACGGGAACGCCCCATATCCCGGCTATGGCGTTGTAGGCTGCCAGCGCGCTCTCCTGTTCGGACATTTCCGCCAACCGGTCGCGCATCATGCCCGAGGCGCCGGACACGGCACGGGGCGCCGACTGGTTCGCTGTGGCGACTGTTCCTGTCGGGCTCTCCTTACGGCCGTTATCGGTCAGGTCCTGGAACAGGCTGCACAGGCCGATGTACGCCAGCACCGCCACGACAGCGAGACCGGCGTACCCGGCGTATCCGGCGACCCGGCGCCAGACGCTCCCCGACTCTTCCCTCCGCACGTCCGCAATGGCTGCGGCGGCAGTCCGGGCGGTGATCCGGCCGGCTTCCTTGGTGTAGGCCGCCAGCAGGGCCCGGTCGCACACGACGTTGATAAGGCGGGGGATCCCCCCCGAATAGCGGTAGATCCTGCGCAGAGCGCCCTGCGTGAACAGATCGAGCCTCCTGCCCGCGGCCACTTCGATACGATGTCCGATATACTCCACGGTATCGCTGAAATCCATCGGACAGAGGTGGTAGCGGACCGTAATCCGCTGGCTCAATTGCCTGAGCTCCGACCTGCCGAGCTTTTCCCGCAGTTCAGGCTGGCCGACGAGCACGATCTGGATAAGCTTGTCCTTATCCGTCTCGAGGTTGGATATGAGCCGAATCTGCTCAAGCACCCTTGGTTCGAGGTTCTGCGCCTCGTCGATAACCAGCACCACCGTCCGCCCCTCGGAGTTCTCTTTGAGGAGAAAGCGATTGAGCGAGTCCAGGTTCCCAGGGCCGTCCGTCCCGTCGGCAGGGATGCCGAATTCATGGTTTATGTTCCACAGGAGGTCCGTGGCGGACTGGGATGGGTTGAATATCAGGGCGGTACGGTAATTGTCAGAGTCCAGCTGGCTCAGCAGGGTGCGGAGCACCGTGGTCTTGCCGGTGCCGACCTCGCCCGTCAGCTCGATGAATCCGGCATGACTGTCAATCCCGAACAGAAGATGCGCAAACGCCTCTTTGTGGTTATTGCTGAGGAATATGAATCGGGGATTGGGTGTTATGGTGAAAGGTTTTTCCCGGAACCCGAAATAATTAGCATACATGCAGATCTCCCGACCAAACCTTTCGGGGGAAAGCGCCCCGGCCGCGGCAGGACATGTCTCATGCAGACGGCACCCACTTCGCCGGCACGGACTAACCAATCGATATTCTTGAGAATTACGCTTATACGGGATATAATTATATACCTGTTCAATATGCTGTGGAAGCATTTTTTCCGAACACTGAAAAGCCTCCCGGCTCACGCCATGGTATCCGACGCCGGATTACGTTAAATAATCTAAATTGATTTATGCACCCGTTTTGCTATTATCTCCTGGCTATCAGATCCAGCCGGGGCCGGTCTGTAAATCGAAACCCGACCCGCCCGGTGTGACGACTGGATATTCGCACAATTTCCAGATATATGAAGGAACTGACATGCGTGCCCTTGTAGTGACTGCTCTTGCGATCTCCCTCATCTCAACGGTCAGTCGAGCCGAACCGGAAAACTACCGGGATAAAGCGACGTCCGTCGTCGAAAGGATGCAGCTGCGGCCACCGCATGCATCCCTCTACGAAGAGTATGGCGACATCGTGGAGACATTCTCGACCGCCGAGGATCTTTTCGATCGGAAACGGATTGAGGAGGCGGAGAAGCTGTACCGTCTCACGCTCATTAAACACTCGCAATACGAGCAGAGGCTTCATGCCGTCGAGCAGGAACAGGGAGAAGCCCCGGCCGGCGACCATCCTCTGCCGGTATTGGGTGGGGAAAAGCGGGAAGAGGGAGGCACCCCGGATGTCCCCGCAGGAGGAGATGACCTCACGGAGGAAACAGCGCCCGCCCCGTCAGCCATGATCGTGGTCAGGAAGACGGTCCATACCGTCAGAAAGGGCGAAACGCTCCGGACGGTCGGCGCCAGGTTCGGCGTCAACTGGCAGACGGTGGCCAGGGACAACGGCATCGATTCCCAAAAGGGGCTGAAACCGGGGCAGAAGCTGCAAATAAACACCACCAGGATCGTCCCGAAAACCATGGTGGAAGGCATTCTGATCAACATCCCGGAGCGTACCCTTTATCTCTTCAAGGGGAGAAAGCTCGAAAAAACCCTCCCCGTGGGACTGGGGATGGGCAAATCGCGTCAAGCCTCCGTATGGCAGACACCTACCGGAAAGTTCCGGATAGTCTCCAAGATCAAGGACCCTACCTGGTTCGTCCCTCCGTCCATCCAGGCGGAGATGCGGAAACAGGGTAAAACGGTCAAGAGCGTCGTACCTCCCGGCGGCCGCAACCCGCTCGGCAGGTATGCGCTCAAGACTTCCATGTCCGGAATCCTCATCCACGGCACCATCGCCCCGAATTCGGTCTACGGCTTCAACAGTCACGGCTGTATCCGGGTCCTCCCCGGAAACATGCAGGAGATCTACAAGGATATACAGGTGAACACCAACGGCGAGATTATCTACCAGCCGGTGAAACTGGCGGTCTCGGACGACGGCCGGATATTCATCGAGGTCCACGGCGATGTCTACGACCGACTGGGAAACCTCGAAGAGGTGGCAAAGGGACTCATCATAAAGTACAACGCCCAACAGAAGGTCGACTGGGAGAAAGTCCGCGCTACGGTCAGGAATAAATCCGGATTCCCTGAGGACGTTACCGTACGGGAGCCGCCGGAGACCCGGCGAACCGGCGACAAGCAGGCGGAAGCAGAGGCACCGGCTCGACAGCAAACGCCGCGCGATTCATGAAATCGCGTCGTTTTCATGAATCAGGCACGGTTCTGCAACCTTGGCTATTCAAGCCGGAAGTCCTGGTCGGTCAGACCGGTATTCCTCTTCATCCGGTTAAAGGTAATGACAGTACTGTCACGGTTGTTCTCCTCGATCACGAGCTTCTGCAGCCTGCCGGTCTCCTGGAACGTCAGCTCCAGCTCCCTCAATGCCCCGTTGTTCCGGGGAGAGATCCTGAGGATCACGCTATTGCCACGCTTGTCCGCACGGATGTCAAAACCTTCCGGTATGCTCGTTACCGGCTGGTTCAAAAACCTGAACCAGCGACCCAGTCCCTGCTCGGACGGCAGGGTCACCTGCTGGCGTTCACCGTCGTTCGACAGCTTCAGGGTAAGGGTCGTGTCCTTCAACAGGACCCGGCTTGAGTAGGGGGGGTAGAGCTCCATGTAAAACATATTCGGTTTCTTGAAGCGCACTTCCCCTCTGGCCGTCATCTTCTTTTTCATAAGGGCCAGCTGCTTTTCCTGGGTGATCCCGGCGGAAAAATCGTCGATCCCCGCAAAGGCCCGACGCAGGAGTTCCAGGCCTTCCACCGGGGTTAGGGAGGCCGCACCGGCGGAAGGGGCTGTGGACAAGAGAACGGCAAGAATGGGAAAGATGAAAAATCCAAGTAGCTTCATGTTTGGCACCTGAAACTGAAAACGGTTATTTGTCCTGAATCCGTAACGCTTTCACGCCTTAACGTTCGCGGCGGCCCGGCCTCACAGCATCCCGACGCCAAGGGTAAGGGCCGCGCTCGCAACCCGCTCACCCTCCACCGATGCGTCCCCTTCCATGAGGAAAAGCCTGCCGAAGGACTTGACGATGCGCACCGTAACCAGGATACGGTCGCCTGGTCCGACACTGCGGAAAAACTCGGCGCGTTCCACGGCGGCCAGGAATCCTCCCTCCCCCTCCCGGGCGGCCGCGGCTATTCCGCCGAGCTGGGCCATGGATTCGAGGAGGAAGACCTGGGAGTAGCCGCCGGGTTCATTGGTAACGCACTTTATGCCGGTTGCCGCCACCCCGGGTTCACGGGAAAGGACACGGTCGAGGAAGAGAAACGGGTTTCGGTGGGGAAGATAGGCGGAAGGTTCCGAGGAGGCCGGGTTCTCAGGAGACGGTGAAGTCGATGGCATAGTAGGGACCCTCCGGTGAGGCCCCATAGTGGAGAGCGGAAGCTCCCCGCGGGGCTGAAAGGATGAGTGAGGCCATGGCCAGTCCGCCCATGGCCAGTGAGCGTCCCAGGAGACTCCCGGTTTCCAGGATCCTGGAGTGCCCCAACGGACCGGTGAGGCACGGCATCCCGGCCGCGACGCCCGACAGGGAGACGACGGCGGGATTCCCCGTGCCGGAAAGGAGCCGCGCGATCCCTTCGCCTTCCCGCCCCGGCAGCAGGCTCCCCACAGTCCGGATGTGGCCGACCTCCGCCCGTATGGCGGCGCCGCGCTTGCGGGCCACGTCGCCCTTCTCCAGCACCAGGATTCCCGCACCTTCGCTGAATCCGTCGGCAAAACGCCGCAGCTGCCCCATGTCCCGGAAGGCCTCGATCATGAAGGGGTCCAGTTCGTCGACCCCTCCGGTCAGCATGATGTCCGCCCGACCCTCCTCCAGGAAGCGACAGGCCATCTGAAAGGCCGCCTCGGCGGAACAGAAGCGCTGCACAAAGGTGGCGTTGGGCCCTTTCATGCCGTATTCGATGGAAGCGTTGCTGGCCGGAGCGTTGGGGACGGTGTTGGGAAAAAGCATCGGCACCAGGCCGTCTACCCCGTTGGTCATGTAACCGCGGAGGAATTCCTCCGAATTCGCGATGCCGCCGAAGCCGCAACCCAGGACGATGCCGATACGGGTTGCGCCGAAGGCGGCCGGATCCAGACCGGCGTTCTTGAGGGCCATCCCGGTCGCAACCACCGCGAACTGGCTGCAACGGTCGAGCTTGCGAGCCTTGAGGGGCGACATGAAGTCCGACGCCTTGAACCCCTCGGCCCTTCCCCACAGGTACCCCTCCCTTCCGGCCAGCTCGGGCGGGATGGGACGCAGGGCGCTTACGCCGGATCCGATCACCTCACGGAGCGGTTCGAGCCCGACCCCGGCGGGGGAGACGGCCGCAAGGCCTGTGACGACTATTTCGGTACGAGGGGAGGTCATCGGGACACCACCAGGGTCGTGATATTGCCGCCAAAGGCGAAGGAGTTCGAGAGGGCCACGGAGGCGGAACTCTTTCGCGCGCCCTCGTGACCGTAATCAAGGTCGCACTCCGGGTCCCGGCCCCGGAAATTCAGGGTCTGGGGGATTATCCCCTCGGTCAGGGAAACGATGGTCGCCACCGCCTCGATGGCGCCGGCTGAGCCGAGGCAGTGGCCGGTCAGCCCCTTGGTGGAGACCAGCGGGACCTTGCCGACCAGTTCACCGAACACCAGTTTCATCGCCTTGCTCTCCACCATGTCGTTCAGAGGGGTCCCCGTGCCGTGGGCATTGACCCAGCCTACGTCCTCCTTCCGTACCCCTGTGTGCTCCAGGGCACCGGCAATCACCCGCGCCGCCTCGGCGCCGGTGGGCTCCGGCGCGGTCATGTGGAAGGCCTCGCCCACCGCCGCATAGCCGAGGACGTAACCCCGGATCCGGGCTCCGCGCCTTGCCGCTTCCTCTGCGTCTTCCAGCACGAAAAAAGCTGCTCCCTCTCCCAGGGAGATCCCCTTCCTGCCGAGGCTGAAGGGCGCGCACGGCTCCGGGTCAACCACCCGGAGCGAGTTGAAACCGGCGTAGGTGAGCAGTGAGATGGCGTCGGAACCGCCGCAGACCACCGCCTTCAGCCTTCCGGTCGCCACCAGGTCGGCGCCCCAGCCGATGGCCGTGGCAGAGGAGGAACAGGCGGTGGTAATGCTCCCCTGATAGCCTCCGAGGCCGTAGTGCCGTACGATGGCGGTGGAGGTCCTGTCGGGCAGAATCCCGCGGAGCAGGGACGGCCGTCCCTTGCCGGCCGCGAGCTTCTCTCGCAGCCATTGCTCGGCCTGGAGCATTCCAGCGGCCCCGGCGCCCATGGAGACGCCGATATCGTAGGGTGAGCAGCGATCTTTCACACCGCTGTCGGCAAGTGCCTCTCCGGCGGCGATTACGCCGAACTGGTCTGCCCGCGAAAGTTCACCGGCGGTCTTGGCGCTGAAATAGGCCAGAGGATCATAGTCTCTCACCTGGGCGCCTATCCGGGAGGGGAAAGGGGATACATCGAAGATATCCACGGGGCCGATGGCGCTTCTCCCCTCCAGCAGGTTCCTGGTGAAGGAAGGCACATCTTTGCCCGCCGCGCAGAAGATACCGATGCCGGTTATGGCGATTCTGTTTTTTCTCATGGGACTATCGTTCTGCTGCGGCACGGCTAGACGATCCCTCCATCGACTATTAGGCACTGGCCGGTAATGTACGATGCCCGGTCGGAAGCGAGGAAGGCCACCGTTTCGGCCACCTCATCCGGTCTTCCCATGCGCTTGAGAGAGGAGCTCCGGACAATGGATTCAACCAGCTCGGGTTTCAGCGAGGCAACCATGTCAGTGTCGATGAGGCCCGGTGCCACGGCATTGACCCGTATCCCGAGCGGTCCCACCTCCCTGGCCAGGGAACGGGTGAAACTGAGCGCCGCGCCCTTGCTGGCCGCGTAGTTGGTCTGGCCGGGATTGCCGGTGAACGCCGAGATAGAGGCGATGGTGACGATTACCCCGTTCCTGCGGGCCAGCATCTTCCTGACACCCCATTTGCAGCAGTGGAACAGGGGATAGAGGTTGCTCTCGATGACGTCGGCCCAGTCCCGCTCGGACATCATGGCTAGGTATGCGTCGCGCAGTATCCCGGCGTTGTTGACCAGCACGTCGATGTGCCC